>WUUC01018971.1_pt1 | contig 286265 bp, 230 predicted proteins | sample 6278441 | NCBI WGS metagenome assembly WUUC01 (sample SAMN13675441, study PRJNA597444) | soil metagenome | isolation source: soil | place: USA: Washington | collected 2017-10 | reverse complement strand
GCGATGCCCATGTCCACTTCATGGGCATCCCGGGGATCGAGCCCGAAAACGCGTTCAGCACGTGTTTGGTAATCGTGCCCGAGGTCGAAGCGCTCCATCAGACGTTCGCCGCCGAGCTGAAAAAAGCGTTCGGCAAATTGCCGCTGAAAGGGATCCCGCGGATCACGCGCATGAAGCCGGGACAAACGCGCTTCACGGTGGTCGACGTCTCCGGGAATTTTGTGATCTTCATCCGCCGCGACGAGCCCGATCCCGACGAAGGTATGGACGCGCCGATGTCCCGCTTGTTGCGCTCGACGCGCCAAGCGTTGCGGCTCCGCGACTTCAAGAACGACGACGACGCCGCGGCGAAGGTGCTCGATGTTGCGCTCGCACGCAAAGAAGACGCGCCGAAAGCTGATCGCGTTCAGGCGCTGACGATTCGATTGGAGATCGCGGTCGCGAGGCGGGAGCGGGCGCGCGTAAAAGCCTTGCGTGCGGAGCTGAATAGAATTTAGTGCGCGGGAGCCGTGGACTCGGACGCGGTAAGACACTGCGCAACATGCGCTTGTTTTAGAATAGGCAGCTAAAGGATTGTATGTGTCGGTGATAGTGCTATTCCGGTTACTCGATGACCGCGGAGCCAAGAAGCAAGAGGGGCTCGCCGTCTCAGATGTCGAGTGTGCCGGGAGTGCAGACTCCATAGACCTCCGAGCACCCTTCGCAGGGCACCAAATGCACTTTGCAGAGTTGTTCGACTGAGAGATCGAGGCAATCCTGATAGCCGGAGCAACCGCAGACGCCGAAAGCGCAGATGTAAGGCTCAGGATCATCGGCCTGGCATCCGGTGAGTCCACCCGTGGACGTACGATTGCACAAATCGCCCGGCTTCGGGACCGCGTCGCCGATGGCCATGGGGGACCGGCGATCTGCACTGACGCATTGAATCTGCTGCGAGCCCGGCGAAGGAAGAAAGCAGGCGTCGCCGTTGATGCCGTAGTCGCGAATGAAGTGATCCGAAGGCGACAGCTCTCGAAGCGCGGCCTCCTCGGTCGCAAGCGCAAGCTCGGGCTCGAGGCCGCCACACGCGGCCAGCGAAAGGAAGGCGACGGAAATGAGGTTCAATATTTTTAAAGTCATGAGCCCAACTATTTCATCCCGCGTGCCAGGCCCCCGAGCAGTACCTTCGACCCGTAGGCAATGACCGCGACCGTTCATGGACAGTCCATGAACGGCCAGCTCGGAGCCAAAAATTAGCGCCGATGCGGGTCTTTGTTATCCTCACCGCGTGGGACTCGATAAACGCTTCTTCATCGACCAGCTGAGAACCAAGTACGAAGAGACCCTCGGGATCGCGATTCGCGTAGAGGGCGATGCTCGGGAGGCGGCTCGTTCGCTCGCGACCGAGTCGGAGAAAAAAGAGGACGGGCGTGCCTCAATCGAATTCGGCAGCCTCGCGACCGGACAAGCGCAGCGCGCTCAACGCTTGAAGGCAGAGCTCGAGCAGCTCCGGCTGTTCTGCATCGGGCAGCTCCCACGATTCGGACAAAAAACGCCGATCGGCCTCGGCGCGATCGTCGATCTCGCGGCCGACGACGATGACGGCGGCGAGCGAACCTTCATTCTCCTCCCGGTCGGCGCCGGCACCGAGCTCACCGGGCCCGGCGGAGACGGCTTCATCTCGGTGATCACGCCGGCATCGCCGATCGGCAAGAGCTTAATCGGCCGGCGCGCGGGCGAAGGCATCGATGTCACGATCGCCGGAGAGTGGCGCTCATGGAGCATCGTCGACGTCAGCTGAGCGAGATGATCGCGCGCCGCAGAAAAATTATGGACCCTTGATCGCCAGCGAGAGCGGAATCATCCCTGTCCCCGTGCTCGCCGCGACGTCGAAGCTCACCGTCTTCCGCTCGGGAAACGCGACCGCATATTCCGCGACGGTCGCTTCGACGATCGCCGCGAGCCGATCTGCCGGCGCGAGGAGGATCATATTTCCGCCTTCACCCGCACCCATCAACCGCGCGCCGTACGCACCGTGACGTTTCGCAGTGTCGACCAAGAAGTCGAGCTCTGGACAACTGACTTCGAAATCGTCGCGCAAGGAAACGTGACACGCGTCCAGGATCAGCCCAATTTGCGCCGCTTTGTCGTTCGCCTCGCTCTTCAAAATTTTCTCGACCGCTTCGACGCGCGCCATCTCCGTGACCACGTGACGCACGCGTTTGACCGCGGTCTTTGATCCGATCGTCTCCAGCTTACCGAAACGAGCGAAATCCGCGGCGGTGATCTCCGAGAGCGCGTTGATCTTTCGGCCAGTCCCGCGCTCGATCGCTTTCGCGAACAACGGCAACGCAACTTCCAACGCCTCGCGCATGCGGGCGCCGTACTGCGAAGTTTTCAGGTCGCGCGTGCGCCCGGTGTCGATTCCCGCGATCCGGGCATCGCCGAAGTCCATGGGTATCGCTTCGCAGCTCGGTTTTTTCCCGCCGAAAAATCCGACGACGACGGCGCCGTTCGGCCTGCCGTGCACAGACGCCATCTGATCGAGATATCCGCAGGGCACACCGGTGCGGCGCTCCGCGGCACGCGAAATCTCCACCAGCTCGTCGCGCGAAAGATCGAGGCCGAACAGCGAAGAAAAGCCGAGCACCAAGGCGCCACCGAGCGCCGCCGATGAAGAGACACCTTTCCCCGGAATATTGCCCTTCAAACAGCCGCGCGCGCCGGACAAGGAATGCCCGCGCTCCAGCAATTCGACGGCGACCGCTTGAACGAATCGCCCCCAACCTTCGTCGAGCTGAAAGCCGGGTTGTGAGAGCGCATCGAGAGAAAACGAAATCGTGCTCCCGAGGTTCAGCGAAGCGATTTCGATGATCCGATCGTCGGTTCGAAAGCCGCCGAGCACGATCTGTCGATCGATCGCGAAGGGTATGGACTTCGTCGGCACTTTTTCGCCGCCGAAATTATCGACGTGTTCTCCGATCAAATTCGCGCGCCCCGGTCCGAACGACAACATCTCCGGCTGTCGGCCATATCGCTCGAACACCGCGGTGGCGACGTCGGTCGCGAGCGCCTTCAAGCCGGGCGTGATCGGCGAGCTTTGCGCGAGGCGTGCTTTGACGAGCGGTCGCATCGCTTCGAGATCAATCGGTTCTTTGATCGGGAAAAAGCGTCCGTGCTCGCCATCGCGCGGAACGCGCAACAGATGAAGCTTCAGCTCGCTGCTCGCTTCACAGGTGATCGATTCCAGCTGCAGCGCCGGAGAATCGTCGACCGTCTTTCGGACGACGAATCGTTCGAGCTCGATCGGTTTCTTCAACGCAGCCGTCGAGAACAGGAAGTTGTTCGTCGAAAAATCCGGGTACTCCTTGACCGGAAGATCAGGTGGCAAACGAAACCCCTCGATGATCCGAGCGCGCCCATTGAGGAGCGCGGGCGAGGCGCCGGCGTCCCACTTTCCCGAGGCCGTTCTTCTCTTCTCCACCAGCTCCGCGGTCATCTCCGCACCGGCTGCGAGATGATGTCCGATGATCGCCGGATCGATCGTCGCACCGAGGTTGTCGACGTTCGAAAAGAGCACCGTCTTGACCCCGCGCTTCTCGAGCTCGGCGAGCACGCCGGAGCGTTTGATCGCGTCGAAGAAGTCGCCGTGTCCCGGTGCGTGATAACTCGGCTGTCCGTCGTCGCCGATGAACAAAGAGCCGTCCGGATTCATGCGCAACGAGATGGATTGTTGAAAGGTGAGGATTTGATCCGCATCGAGGCCGAAACGGCCGCGCGCGAGGACATGGTCGTTCGTCGCGTCGTTCGTTTGAAAGCTGTTCATCAAAACGAACGGGATTTTTGCGCCGTATTCGTAGGACGCGCGCAAAACATCCTGCGCTTTGAGCTCGATGAAGGAACGGTCGTCGAAGACGTCGACGACACCTTTGACGACGCCGCCGAAACGTGTGGCCATGCCGCCGTTCAAAACCACGACGGCAACCTCGCCGCGTGAGAGCGCGGCTTCACCGAGCGCGCGCATCTCTTCGTAGCGCGGGCCGACATACGCGACCGCCTCGACGTCGTCGATCGGCGCGAGCGTATCGCGCACCATCGCGGTTTGTTCATTTTTGGCGCCGAGGGCGATCTGTTGTTGGTCGTGCTGAAAACGAACCGGATCGAAGGCGAGCGCGCGGAGCAGCTTCCAGTCGAGGCGAGGATCGGCGAGGGGCGCGGTGCCTGGGATCGCCGGCCTCGTGGTTGCCTTATTCTTTTGGCGGGCGCCGGCGATCTCGTCTTTGGAGAGCGGCCGAGGCTGCGACGCGGGTTGCACGTCTTCTCCCGATTGTGGCGGCTGCGAAGGTTGCACTTCGAGCAACACGCCGCTCGGCGCGGAGGAGATCGATCCCGATTTCCGCATCACCTCTTCATCGGCTGTGCCGTCCTCAGGTTGTGCTCATCGCGTGCGACGATCGACCGAGGGACGACGCCCAGCGGTGGCACGCGTTTGGCCTATGCCATTGCGCTCCTCTGGCGGGTGGTTCCAGCTCCAGATCAATTCGCGCGGTCGTCGCGCCGATTCCAGCGCGAACAATGTTCGCCTAGAGCGCAGACCCCAAAGTGAAGTGAGTGAGCGTTCCGCGCCCGACGGACAGCGGCTCTCCCGCACAAAGCTTGACCGTCACTTCTCCCGGTAAAGAAAACATCGAGACATCGAGATCGATGTCACCGGAGGCGCTCGTCCAGCGCGGGGCTCGATGTTCCGCTTGTTCCAGCATGATGAACATCGCCATCCCATCCGGAACGACGACCGAGGCGCGCGCCACAGTTCCTGCACCAAAGTTCAGCCTTCGCTCCAAACAGGTCTGGTGATACGGCAGGTGAAAGTCCAAATCGGCGATAACCGTCGATCCGATCTGTCCGAGCTGAACCTGTTTTGGGGGAGGATATTCATAGATCGTGCTACCGCCGACTTTTCCGAGCACCGGCATTTCGAATGGCGGACCGTGGCCGCCGCTGGTGAAGAAGGCGTCGAGACCGGCCCAGTCCGAATTCGAGCGCACCAGCAAAAAGGGAGGTTTTCCGGTGGAGCGGCCCTGTCCATAAGGACAGGTTCGTAAATTGGAATAGAGATGCCCGCTCTCAATCCCAATCACCCAAGGGCGATCTGGAGTACGGCGGGAGAGATCCAGCGCTTTTGCACAGATCTGTTCGAGCTCTGCACCGACTCCTGATTCGCTGGAGAGCTCGCCCCAAGCGTTGCGCACTCCGAAGCCCGCCGCGAGGATCGTAGCCACAGCGAATCCGGCGAGTGCCTTTACAGCTCCAAAACGGCGAATCAAAAAAGTAACGCCGAGAGCCGATGCGGGAAAAAGCACTGCCGGGACAAATAGGTAGTATCGGGGCTCAAAGTGCATCGGAATCAACATGCCCAACATGGCGAGCGTTACCACGGCGACCAGACGTGCCGCCGATGACCTCCGTGCTGCGACCATCAGCGCAACAATGCCCGCGATCGCCATCCACCAAGGCATGACTTGCACAATACGCGCGGGCTGATCTTTTGCGCCGACCCACACGGCGTGCGCGATGCCCGCCAGCTTGCTGACCTGGCCCGCATCTCCGAAGGAACCGCTGGCTCCGAGGTCGAGCCGCGGATAAATCACGTCCGGTTGCAGAGCGGCGATAATCACCAGCCAAGGCAACAGGACGATCGCAACGCCTTTTCCATAATGCAGTCCGCGCAGAGCTCGCATTTGTAGAGTCCCACGCACGAAGAACAAGAGATAGAAGAGCACTCCAATCACGAGCGCGATGCCGTTCACCCGCACCAAGAAACCCGCGCCGCCCAAAACTCCCGCCCACACCAGCGGGGCCTCTCCCTCGGCCTCCACCTCCTCGACACAACGGATGGCGAGCGCGAGCGCAGCGACAAAAAGCGCGAGATACAACATGTCCGGCAGCGGCTCGAGCGAGGAGCGAAGAAAGTTCGGATGTGCGGCTTGTGCAAGACCAGCGAGCCCGGCCGCGAAAAGCGGGGCCCCTCGACGAACGGAGGCCGATACCGACCAAGCGATGACGGCCACCGCCGCTGCGATTCCCACGAGCTGAGCGGCGGCGACCAGCGTCGGCATGATCCAGGCCGCAAGAGCCAGGACCACCGGATACAGCGGCATGCGCAGGCCGGCGTCGGCCAAATGCGCAAAGGAAAACGTGCCGTGTTTCGCGAACAATCCGCGGACGATTGGGAAATAGACAGCGTGCGGATCGCCCGCGATGGTGAACGGACGCTGCATCGCCAAAAGCGTCAACAGAACAGCGACCGCGAGAGCTGTCCCGAGGATCACGGAGCGGCTCTTCATAAACGAAGCCGCATAGCTCGCTCCGATGGATTGAGCAAGGCTTATGTTGGTGTGTGTGGGCGCGGGCGCCTGCGACCTTCGTGCTCGCGCGGCGCTGCTTCATCAGTAGCTCACACAATCTCCACCATGGGTCGCCGCGGAGATCCCATTTCATAGAGAACGCCTGATGTCCCGGAGGCCAGCAAGAGCGAGTCCGCGCGAACAAAAAACACAACGGAGTCGTCTCGATCAAACATACCGGATCAAACAGCGCAAAATGGGTAAGCATCAACACTTTCGCGGGCGCCGAAGCCCAACAGCGCATGTTCTCGACGCTCTTATCGGCCTACTTGGCGGGAAAGTCGGTAGAAATCAAATACAGTGGGACTCTCAGCTGTGGATCAATCACCGAATACACAGCATTCACCGCGGCCCGCATCCTCTGAAAGAGTCCTTGCAAGGATAACTATGAAGAAACAAATAAATATCTTGTTTCTCGGTCTCGCGCTCTTTTCGGCAGTAGGCTGCGGGACGGGAACTGATTTGGTTATCGACACTTCAACGCGCGGGATGCTGGGCGGAGTGTTGCTCACTGCCAGTGAAGAGCTGCGGTCGGGCATCGTGTACCTCGCCGCGCCTCTGGCGAGCGATCCACAACAATCGAAGGCCTGCACAGGCGCAGTGCTCCGAAGCTCGACGATGCGAAATGAGACTCATATTCTCACAGCCGCACATTGTGTCGCCGGTACCACCACGCCAGTGATGGTCGCGAGCGACTCAGATTTTACGACGTTCTTCGGCTCCTCGAACGACGTGACCCCGAACCCGGCTTACGATCCGGATTTTCCGAGCCGATCCGCGCACGATTTGGCGATCATCCGACTGCCGAATTCTATCCAGATCAACAGTCCGAGCGGTGCCCCGATCAAGAATTGGTATCGGCCGATCTATGGACATAATCCGACAGCGCACAATTCGTCGGATACCTCGGTCCGCATTTTTGGAGCCGGCTGTCAGTCGGAAACGATCGTAGACGGCGGGTGCGGAATTGATGGAACGGTTCGCTATATCGTCGACAGCGAGTATTCTTACATCGGGGGCGACGAAGAAAACGTCATGATCGAAGACGACAATTCGAGCGAAGATCCGCAAGGAGGTGACTCCGGGGGGCCGTGGATAACGGCCTACGGGACTGCACATAGCTCCGCGGACCTGGTCAATCACGGGGTCATTCTCGGCGTTCATACCGGCACACATTATTGGGACGAGTTCGGGGCTTCGACGTTCGGCTCATCGAACCTGAGCTTCATTCTCAGCAACACCGGCGACGCCACGGTCGTGGTCAGCGTCAACGACTGGGAGCGAGAGTGTTTCCACGACTGGTGCCATTACCGGCCGGCTGAAAAAGCAGCTCACCTCATAAATGCCACGCTCTTGTAAATCCAAATAGACGACTCGAAAGGAACGAACAACATGAACGCGAAAATCAAAGACTGCTTGAAATTCTTCCTCATCGCAGGTGCTCTTCTCATCCCGCTCGCCCCGCGCCAAGCGCTGGCTGATGCGTATTGTTCCGGCACACTAAGCACCTTGATCGCATATGACAATGGAGTGGTGCAGGTGAAACACAGCGGTTCCAACAGCACCAGCTGGGTGAGCATGTCGACCGGGGCCACCGGCGATACCGCGCAGCGAATGTACGCAATGCTGACCGCCGCTTATTTGGCAGGCAAAACGGTCGAGGTCAAATACAGCGGTTCGCATACGTGCGGATCGATCACGGAGTACACGCAGTTCGTCTACGTGCGCATCCTCTAAAGATATCCGTGCGCGTGCCGGCCCGAGATCCGAGAGGTGTCGTAAAATGAGAATTAATGCTGTTAGCGCAATTCGAGTCTCGTGCGCCCTCGCGAGTGCGGCCTTCTGCGCCTGCGCAGGAGAATATGAAGACCCGCCGGAGACGGAAACCTCAGCGGAAGCGGTCTTTGGTGGGCACATTTTAACAGCGGCTGAAGAGCTGCGGTCTGGCGTCGTTGCCATCCGAATTCCAACACTTTCCGCGACCGGGCGTTGTTCCGCGGCGGTGCTGAGAACGTCGTCCTTTCGCAATGAAACGTTTCTTTTGACCGCGGCACATTGTTTCAAGGACTACGACACCTCGGAGCTCATAGAGGTGGGAGGCGACTTCAACTTTACCGTTGAATTCGGAGAAACGAGTGAGTGGTGGCCTCACCCAAACTATGAAGATGCATCGATCGGAAGGAGTAGCCGCGATCTTGCGGTGATCCGCCTGCCAACCTCGATTCCAATCAACAGTCCAAGTGATGTACCGGTGAGGAACTGGTATCGTCCGGTCTTCGATCACAACCCCAGAGATAGCGATTCAGGGAATTCGACTATCCGCATTTTTGGAACCGGTGGCCAACAAGAAAGTCCTTTCTCCGTCGACAGCACAGTTCGCTATTTCGTCGGTCACGACTACACGGATGTCGGTGATGGAAATATCGAGATCGACGACGAAGATCCGACCTCGGACGCGATCGGTGGCGACTCCGGAGGCCCCTGGATCACCGCCTTCGGAACGATGCACACGACTCCTGACCTACTCAAGGATGGCGTCATCATCGGAACAAGCAGCGCAAAATGTTGCGCGCCGGGGAGCGCCGATCTCTTCGCCGCTGCGACCTTCGCCTCCTCCAACCTGGCCTTCATTGAGGAACGGGCAAGCGACTCCGTGATCATCTCGCACGGAGTCTCCTGGGAACGAGAAGAATTCACGGATTGGTGGCACCTCCGGGTGAATGAGAAGGCCGCGCTCATCCAAACCGTGGTCCTCTCGCTCTAGCAGGCTGCTGAAAAAACGCCGTTCTGAGCCGATCCCGGAACCTTAGTGTATCAACTTGCTCGCTATATATGCGGGACGCCGTTGAGCTGCCGAAGCTCGCGGAGCGGATCCGATTTGCTGAACGCGCCCTCGCCTAATTTCGCGCGCCCGAGGCGTATGGATCGAAGACTCCATGCGAATCACAAAATCTGCTCTCTTGATCGCGGGCCTGACGGCCGCATGCGCCGAGGATTTCCCGAGCGCGACGGACACCTCGGCGATCACCCCAGCACCGAAGTACAGCCTCTGGCCCGTCGGATTCGGCACCAAGCCGCTCGAACACTCCAACGCCAACAAGATCGTCACCGGAAGGTTCAACAGCCTCCACGCCGTTTATCAAAGCGGCCTGATCGTCCGGTACGGAAGCTCGCTCGACGGCGCGAGCTGGACGTCACCGATCAACCTGAGCGGCGCGGATCCGTCCATGTATCCGGCGATCGCCGCCGACACCACCGGCACGATCGCCGTCGTTTGGGTGGCCAACATCGGCGCGAACGGCCTCGGCACGATCCGGTACGCGTACAAGCCGGCCGCGAGCACGACCTGGACGACGAGCACGCTGATCACCTCCGGTACCGAGCCGGCGATCGTGGCGCGCAACGGCGTGGTTCACCTCGCCTGGACGACGTTTCAGATGGCCCAATACACCTCGTTCCCGACGATTTCACCGCCGTCGACGCCGCTGTCCGGCGGCGAGGTGCTCGAGTCGACGAGCTGCCCGAACACCGGCTTCCGCAAACCGTCGATCACGCTGATCCAAAACCCATGCAATTCGCCGATCCCGCGCGTCGCGTACCTCTATTATTCCGACGAACAAGCGACGTCGGGCGTGTGTCAGTCGCTGCAAACGCAGGTCGGCCCGCACCTCTGCGAACGCAACAACACGACGTCCACGTGGGCGATGATCTACGACGGCACGAGCTTCGACACGACGGCTTCGAGCTCGGTCGATCCGATCTCCTGCTCGCTCACCTCGAACTTCAACAGCGGAGATACTTTCCTCGCCTGGTCGGACGAACAGACCGGCGTCGCGCGGACGATGCTCACGCACGGAGCCGGCGTCAGCTGGACGACCGTTCCTTTCGATGACCAGCGCCACCACGTCCACCTGCGCGCGGCGAGCTCGAACAACGCGCCCGCGACACGTTTCCGCTTTGCATGGACCGGCGGCGGCTCCTCCTGGGACGAATTTTTCAATTGGGACACGTATTACGACACCGCGACGTGGACCGGCGCCGCACCGGTCTGGACCGATCAATATCATCTGAGCGCGTACGGCGGGGCCACCGGACGCCCGCAAGGTTTGTTCTGGAGCCGCTGCGCATCGGGGGCGTATTCGACGACCAACGCCTATTTCGAGGCCGAACAAGTGTGCGCGTCGGAAGACATCGCGACCGACCTTTCGACGACGAGCCCTTGCCCACCGACCACGATTCAACCCGTCGGCATCCACCCCTGTCGCGACTGGATCGTTGCGGTCGCGGCGCTCAACACTCCGCATGGTCCACACACGGTCATCGACACCGCGGAGCTCGGCTCGGTGATGCGTTTTGGGCGGAGCTCGGCGGTGATCAGCACGGCCGAAGGCGGGACGGTGACTGCGTCGTGGCCCGCGGGCACAACGTTGATCAGCTCGTCCGAGGAGGGCTTCACGGTCGCCGCACCGAAGAGCGCCGTCCGCTTCTCGAGCACCGACGTCAAGTTCCGCGTGCAAGACTTCGGCACGCTCGTCGAATACGAGCTGACCGAGGAGCCGGCGGCGCCACCGGTGTGCAGCACGCGCTGATCGATGATCGCGCAGCTCCCGAATTTTAGCGAGGCACGGTCACCCGCTGGACGAGACGATCCCGCAGTGTGAATCTGCGACCGATGGGCACGCGTTACCTCCGTTGGTCACCAATTTCGCTCGCCGCTTCGATGCTGCTCTTCGCCTGCGCGGGCGAGAAACGGGACGACCGGAACCAAAATCCTTCGCGTCAGGACGCAGGGCCCAATGGCTCGCCCGACGCGACAGCACCGATTGATCGCTGCGGCTTTGCAGGACGCTACCGCGTTTCGACGATCCAACCCGAGCCCGCCGGATGCAACGCGCTTCCCTCCGCGACCGAGGCACTGGCGATCGAGACTGGAACGACCGGCTACTCGCTGATCGCCGGAGATTTCGAGATCCCGCTCGCGCTCGGCGCGGTGGATTGTGAGCTGGTGAGCTCGAGCTGCCGTCACGACGCTGCGAGCGACCGCTGGATCTCTGTGCAAGTCGAGCTGCAAAAGACCGCCGCGCTCAACCTCGTGATCGAGCTCGCCGAAGTGTCGTCTCATCTCGAAGGCGCATGCACCGGCCGCTTCGAGCTGGAAGCTGCGCCGGAGGTGCCTTCGCCGTGCGGATTCGAGGACACGCTCGTCGTCGACGCCGCGCCGGCTCTCACGTCGGGCGCCTGCGATTTGAGCTGGACGGCCGAAGAAGTGCGGATTGTTCGAGAGGACAACGAGCTCGTCGCGCACTGGGGAGAACGGTTCTCATCCGACGACGTCACCCTCGACGAGAACACGTGCACTGTGACGATCCAAAAAGGCGTCGAACCCGACTTTTGGATCTTCAACGGCGTCCCGCGCCGGCTGACAATGCAAATTCGGCGCGTGGGAAACAACTATCAAGGACAGTTCCAGGATCGTCTCGAGGGCACCTCTGATTTCGGTGAAACATGCGATGCGATGTTCACCTTCACCGCGAAAAAGCAGGAGCTGCGCGGCGAGCTGGCCCTCGCGAAAGTATGCGGAGTCGAGCGTCCCTATGTTCACAGCGACGGCCGATGCGAGATGGATCGAGGCGAAGGTTGCCTGATGTCGAGCGCCGACTGTGGCTGTCTCGCGCCGCAACAGTGTATCTCTCGTGGTCCCGGTCTATGCGCAGTTCCCTGCGACATCTTCCGCGACACCTGCGCAGCGAACGAACGTTGCGAGCTCGCGAATTCGTTCGGCTCCGACGGGTACTGCGTCGCTGCCGGCCCGCTCGGTGAAGGCCGCCGGTGCGCGAGCCATGCGGAGTGCGGTCACGGTCTACTTTGTCAGGTCGATTGGGACGTACCGGTCATGGAGGGCATTTGTTTGCGTCCCTGCGATCCCTCCACGGTGCCGAGCCGCAACTGCGACACGTTGTGCAACCAGTACAACGACAACCACGATATCGGTGGATGCAAGATCCTTTGCGATGCGAGCGTCGAAAACGTGTGCGGCGGGGATGATGCATTCTGTTGGCGGCGCAGTTCCAATTCCGGGCCATTCTGCTGGCCGGTGCCGGCGGGTGGCGTTCCGGGCTTGAATGAGGAGTGCAACAGTGAGCCCGAATATAGGGGTCCGCGATGCGAAGGCGCGCTCGATTGTATTGGGGTGAACGGGCCGAACGGGCTGTTCGTCTGCTCGCCCGAATGCGTGACCTCAGAGGATTGTCCGCCGGTTTTGCCCCTTTGTGAAACGACGGTTCTGCATCACTGTCTTCCGGCTCGATGATGGCGAGCGGCCGGCCGGGCGGGCTTTCGCAACGTCGGAGCCTTTCAGGTCACCGCCCGGTGACGCCGGAGAGTGAATTGAGGCGGCTGCAGCGTGGTCTCGCGCTTGCTTTGATTTCGAGTGCATGCCGCCCGCCCGCACAATCCCCATCGTGGGGAACATCGACGTCCCTCCGGCCCATCTCCTGCTTCGAGAGCCGTACCGCGTCCTCTTTCCCTGGGGAGCGCTGCTCGCGTGGGCAGGCGTCTCCCATTGGACCCTGCACGCGCTCGGCGTCATTTCGGACTATCACTCCATCTTTCATGCGATGACCCAAATCCAAGGCTTCTTGATGAGCTTCGCAGTTGGGTTCCTCTTCACGATGATCCCGCGTCGCACCGGAACCGCGGCGCCTTCGTGGGTCGAGCTGGCTATCGGCATCGGTGCGCCGATCGGAACAACGGTCTCTGCGTGGTTCGAGGCGTGGGCGGTCTCGCAGGTCTTTTGGTTAGTCCTCGCCGGCACCCTGCTGCGCTTCGCCGTCTCGCGCTTCACCTCGAGCTCGGCGAAACGGAAGCCGCCCAATGGCTTCGTGTGGATTCCCGCGGCGTTCCTCTTCGGGATCGCCGGTGCGGTGCTCACCGCCGCCGGCGCGATCGCCGGTGGTGACTATTGGTGGCTTCACACCTTCGGCCGCGGCTTGGTGCTGCAAGCGATGTTTCTCGCGTTGGTCGCCGGCGTGGGCAGCTTGGCGATACCCATGATGACGCGCGGCGAAGCGCCCAAAGACGGGACCAATTCGCGCCGTGATCGCGTCGAACGCCTCGCGCATGTCGCGGGCGCACTGGCGTTGCTCGCAAGCTTCTTCATCGAACAGTGGTCCGCTCCCGTGCCGGCGTTCGCGCTGCGCGGAGCCGTCATGCTCGCGGTCCTGCTTGCGTCTGCGAAGTTGTGGAAGCGACCGTCGTTGCCGGGCTGGAATCGGCGCGCGATCTGGGTTGCGTCGTGGATGTTACCGCTCGGCTACTTCGTCGCCGCTGCGTTCCCTGGACAGTGGAAAGCGGGCCTACACATCACCTTCATCGGCGGGCTTGCTCTGCTCACTTTTTCCGTCAGCACACACGTGGTGCTCGGGCACGGCAACTTCATGAAGGAGCTCGCGGGCCGCTCGATGCCGCTGATCCTCCTGAGCGCATCCTTGTTCTTGGCGATGATCTTTCGCGCATTGATGGACTTCGATCCCGATCACTTCTTTCTGTGGATGGGAGTCGCGTCGTCGCTGTTCTTGCTGGCGACGATCGCCTGGATCTCAGTGGTCGCCCGCGGGCTGTTGCCGAAGGCGCGACCCTAGTCCGATCCCCGGCGAGCATCGCGAGATCGGCGAACAAGGCGGAGCGAACGCCGGTGCTCCGTGGATCAATCTTTCGAGCAAGGTCGCCACCTCCCATGAATGCGCCGTGTTTCGCGGTGCGGCCGTAGGAGTGCGCTCGGGGTGCTCGACAACCCCGTCGTGCGCCCCTAATCTCCGGGCCCGATGAAGAGCCCGAAGAAAAAAGCGCTGTCGTCCAAGGAACGTGTAGAGCTCCTCGAAACACTGAAAGCTCGTTTCGCGAAACACATGAGCCGCCACAAGGGCCTGGACTGGTCGAAGGTACAGGTAAAGCTCGAAGAGCAGCCCGACAAGTTGTGGTCGCTCCTGGAAATGGAAAAAACGGGCGGCGAACCTGATGTCGTGGGCTTCGACAAAAAGAGCGGTGAATATCTCTTCATCGACTGTTCGGCGGAGAGCCCGAAAGGCCGCAGAAGTGTCTGTTATGATCGCGAAGCGCTCGATTCACGAAAAGAGCATAAACCGGCAAACAGCGCCCTCGACATGGCGGAAGCCGCGGGTATCGAGATTTTAACAGAACAACAATATCGCGACTTACAACAGCTCGGACCCTTCGATACCAAGACCTCGAGTTGGATCGAAACTCCGGAGAATATTAGAAAGCTCGGAGGCGCGCTCTTCGGCGACTACCGCTACGCCACGGTCTTCATCTATCACAACGGCGCAGAGTCTTATTATGCGGCCCGCGGGTTTCGCGGCTTGCTGAAGGTGTAGCGTCGACCAACGATGTTTCTGTCGTTCAAAGTGACTTGGCGACGAGCAACGCCGTCGATTCGCTGAGCACGGAGCTCCAGCGGCAATAGAAGTCTTCGCGGCCGTCGCCGTCGAGATCCGCTGCGCCGAAGCTGTTGCCCGCGCGGCACCACGTTCCGAGCCAATGGCCACCACCGCTGGGTCCGTAGGGCGTCGCGCTGAAGCTCGACCCGTTCGACAACGCCACCCATGTATCTCCATATCCCGTCCGATCGTGACAATAGAGATCGTCGTTGCCGTCGTTGTTGAAATCACCGGTACCGAATGCGGCGCTGCCTGCGAGGCACCAGTTGTCGAGCCACAAGCCGTCGCCGCTCGGGCCCGGCGGGTGCGCGAGGAAACCGGTCCCGTTCGAAGTCGCGATCCAGGTGCGCCCGCTGCCGCTGACATCGTGACAATATAAGTCGGCGCGTTGATCGTCGTTGAAATCGGCAGTGCCGAATAATGCACTTCGGGCGAGACACCAGGAGGACTTCCACAAACTATTCGACGAATCGAATCCAGTACCGGTGGACCGGGAGATCCGTGTGTTTCCCGAACCATCCACTTCGTGACAATACAAGTCCGCGCGCCCTTCACCCGTGAAGTCTGCGACTCCGAACGTCGCATCACCCGCGGTGCACCACGACGGTCCCCATAAACTATTCGTCGCGTCGAAGCCCGAACCGGTGGAGCGGGCGACCCAAGTGTGTCCCGATCCGCTGACGTCGTGGCAATACAGATCGTCGAGCCCCTCGCCGGTGAAGTCGGCGGCGCCGAATTTTGCGTTGCCTGCGAGACACCACGACGGCAGCCACAGAGAAGCGTTGAAGCCACCTAATCCATTGGCCAGGGCTACCCAAGTGTGACCGCTCCCTTGGGTGTCGTGACAGTACAGATCCGCGAAGTTATCTTGATTGAATCGCGCAGTACCAAAGGCGGCCGTATTATCCAAACACCACGAAGGGAGCCCGACAAAAGAAGGCAGAAAACCGCCGCGGCCGTCCCCGAAGGCGATTCGAATATCGTCATTCGGCGTTTGACAGTACGCATCGAGCTGGTTGTCCGAGTTGAAATGGGCGAAGCCGGCGCGATCGGTGACGCCGTCGCACTCGTGCCACATGGCGGGCAAAAATCGATCGCCCGTATGCGCTGCCCCGAAGGTGACGCGCACCTGCCGCGTGCCGCTATTCACGGGAAAACGCGCATACGGGGTGCCCTGCCGGTCGATCGAACGGAAGGAAACCGGCACAGAATCGACCGTCACCGCCATCGCCTCGCGATCGACCGTAGGCACGAGCAAGGCCAGCGGTTCGCCGAACGTATGAGCTACGGTGAAGGTCAGCTCGATGCCGTTGTCGTTGTGCGCGGTGATCGCCGCGGCCTCGCGAGCTTCCCAGAATTCGAGCCACCTCTTCGCGGTCATCACCCGGACCCCGTGGCTTTGTGCGTAGGCGAGCGCGGGCCCCACAGCTTGTGTGTCGTAGCCGGGATATGATCCGAACGCGGTAGTGTGCAGATTGATCGTCACCGCAGTGTGGTAACGCTCGCGGGCATTCTCCAAGGACCGCCCGAGGTGCCTGCGCATGGTGGGAAGGTCCCAGTGCACCGAATAGGTGGTGTTCGCCACTTGCACATCATCTTCATACTGCGTCGACTGCACATAAAACGGCACCACTTCTCCGGTGGTACGATCGAGCTGTTTCATCGGCAGGCCGCTTCCGTTCATATAACCCCAAGCGAGCGGCGCAGCGACGAAGCTGGTGTCCATCTTGATTCCGCGCGTCAGATACGCACGTGCTTGCGCGATCGGATCCACTGCACCCGCGGCGTTCGTCGTCAGCCAAGTCAAAGAATGTGTGCGGATCGTCCTCGGCAATGGACGGCCGGGATAAACAATCGAAAATACGGTCATCGCACTGTTCAGTCGACCGGTGACCGTATTCCAATTGAACGGTGAGAGTTGTGTAAAGTCGATGTGGATCCCCACCTCGTGTCCATTCGCCAACCACGCATCAACCGTCGAAACCGGGACGTCGAACGATTCCCAGAGATAATTCGTATAGTCGCCTCCGTAGGCTTCGACGAAAGAGATCGTCGACTGTGAGACTCCAACGTCTTCACCGTGTTGATCGCCGGTCATCACGAAGACCGCCTCCGAAGCTGCGGGTACCGAGTCGATCATCGGAATACGTTGCCGCGCATAACGAACGATGAGATTCGACAACAGCGTCATCAGCTCGTCCGCCTGCGGTACATCGTTCAACACAGCGAGCGTATCGAGCGTCGCGTTCCAAACCTCCCGCGGGCTCGACGGGGCCTGACGAAAAAACATCGCGCTCGGCCGGTAGCCCGGTAACACCGGATCGACCGCCGCGCCGGCCCACGCCGGATTCCCTTGCCGCATCAAGGCGATGCTGTCCGCGAGGTCAAAAGAGAACAGGACGGCACGTCCGAGGCCGTAGTTGTGCACGGTGATCGCCGGATAACCGGACATGGCTGCAGTCGGCGAAGCATGGAGCGCCGCGATCGACGAAGCTCCTGTCAAAGAGTACAGGTGAGACGCTCCGTGGAGTCGCATCGGATCATGGCGTACGCCGGCCCCTCCGCGCGTGAATGTGTCGATGGAGATCCACTCGTACGACTGCGAAGATCCAACGTTCAAGACACCAAACACATCATCGAGCGTCGAGCTCGGCTTGAACGCGACGAGCAGCCCACCCGCGCTGACGAAATCGCGCAGTTTCTGCGCCGCAGTTGCGTCGATGGCGATCGCCGGCAACACCACCGCACCCGTCGAAGCAAACAACGACGCACCCGATGGCAAGCTCGCCACGTCATACGCGGTGAGCTCGATCAAACCTTTGGTGCGCAGGAGCTCGGGTAGATAATCTTGGCTGGGGACCGGCTGCGCGCTCGAACGCAACACCGCGATCGGATTCGACCAGGCAATCAAAAAGGGCAGGAGAACGACGAGGGTCGACTTCATGACGATTCAGCCTCGCGCAACTTCCTTTCGCAAGAAAGTGGGGCGCCCGCGATTCTCCAAATGCGATACTACGGAGCAAGACCGCAGCGCGGCTCGTAGCTGATGAGCACCTCTTTGTCCTCGGGAACATCTGCCCCGAGGTCGAAGGTAACACGATTGGTGCTGGAGTCGTATTGCCACCGCGGCCAAGAGACGCCGTCGACCGTCACGTCGATCGTGCTCGGACGCGGCGTTTCTGTGAGAAAGAAGTGATTGCGCGTCGGCGCCGGCCAGGTGCCGGGAACATTCGACGCCAGCTCCCAGCGCTCGCGGCACAACGACTGGTGGCCGGCGCTGCCGCTCGCGGCTTCTCGATAACGTGCGCCGTCCTCGGCCGTGAAACCATGACCGCTGCAACCTCCCGCCTCACCGACGAAAGTTTGCAGGTGATAGTCGCCCAGGTAACTGTCCACTGGACCAGGTGAGCGATCGTCGCTCGCAGAGATGACCGCAACGAAGAGCTCGCTCTCGGGCCGAGGAAAGCCGGCGTTGTGCCCGCTTTGGAGCGGCTCGGCGAGCGCGCGTTGGATCGCCTCCAAGCCGTGCGTGTGCGTGCTTCCGCTCGTGCTCGGGATGAGATGTATCCACTCGCTCCATGGGGTTTCGGGTGTGAGAAAACGTGCACCGGCGAGCGGTAGCAAACGCCCGCCTTCGCCGTTCCGCCCGAGGTCGGTGGTGGTGAAGGCAAAGAAAAAATTGCGTGCAACATGGCTCGCGCGGTCGCGCCAGTCTTCGACCTGGTTCTCGAGATGAATGCGCCCGCCGATCATCGCCTCCGAGTTGTCGAAGACGAACAACACATCGACCTTGGGACGCGCCCAAGTGCGGTGTGTTTCTTCGGCGCGCGCCGCACGAAACGCACGGCCGGCCAGCGCAAACACGGCGTCACCCGCGCGCAGCTCCGCCCGATGTTCACCTTCCTCGAGTGTCTCGAAATAGATGGGCACATCGTGAGCGGCGCCGGGCTCGAGGCGAATGAGCTGTTCTTCGCCCGCATCGAAGCCGAACGCCGCAGCACCTTCGCCGGTGAGCTCCAAACGAAAGGTCTTCTCCGCTCCTCCCAAGTTATAGAGATGGACGACGTGGTTTTGACGGCACTCGAGCGAGCTCTCGACGCGCAATTCTTCGGGCCAAAACGCCAGCTCCGCCGCAGCCACTGTTGCAGTCACGGGCAACGAAAGGCGAGGACCTCCCGCAAAGTGTGCGTCGATCCGGTTTTGATAGTAGCCCGCGTTCGCGGGAGTCAGCGTAAGCTCGAGCTTGAGACCTTCGCCCGGCGCTATTTTGATCGGAAGGACAGGTGCCTCGATGGACAGGGTATCGGGCGGGCCGCGCGGGGCGAGATGATTGAGCAAACACTCGTGTTCTGCGTGATTCTGCAGAAGAACCTGCCTCTGTGCTCCTGTCTCTGCGGACACAAGGTGAAAATCGAGCCTGGACGGAGAAAAGGATGCGATACACGGAAGGAACACCGGCTCCTGAGGCACAACCGGACGATCAGGCTTGCGCGGATCAGGTGGATCGAGCAGCTGCAGTCCCTCACCTCCGCAAGCGAAAGCGGCCGAGATCCACGCGAGGAGCACGCACGATCGAATCAAAGCCGCTCCAGCAGCGAGCTTGCGCTCACGACGTTCACAACCGGCCGCCCGTTCGCAGCGCGCGTAGTGCTTCATCCGCGCACCAAGAGCTCACGCACACATTGGAGATATCGCGCGGGACGGGAACGGTCAAACTCGCGCGGTCTCTTTGAATCCGCCGGACTCTTAGCCGATGCGTTTTGCGAGATACCTGCCCGTCAGTGAGCTCGCGTCCTTCACCAACTTCGACGGCACGCCTTCGAAGACGATCTTTCCACCTTCGTTTCCCGCGCCCGGCCCCATATCCACGATCCAATCCGCACGGGCAACAACGTCGAGGTTGTGTTCGATGACGATCACCGTCGAGCCGTTGTCGACCATACGATCGAGCAGTGCGATCAAGCCGGCGACATCGGCCAGGTGGAGCCCGGTGGTCGGCTCGTCGAGGATCACGATGTCTGACGGTTTTCCGAGCTCCTCTGCGAGCTTCAGTCGCTGGCGTTCACCGCCGGACAGAGTATTCAATCTCTGCCCGAGCGCGAGATAGCCCAGTCCAACATCTTGCAGAGTGCGTAATATCGCCAATACCGGCTTCTCTACGAAGTACGCGAGCGACTCTTGCACCGAGAGACTGAGCACATCGTTGATGTTCTTTCCACGCAGCTCCAGCGCCAGCACTTCATCGGTAAAACAGCGGCCGTCGCACGCTTCACATCGTGTGGCCACGGGTTCCATGTGTTGCAGATCGGTGTAGATGACACCGAGGCCTTCGCAGGATGGACACGCACCTTTGGAGTTCGCGCTGAACATCGCCGGCGGCACTTTGTTCGCGGCGGCGAACGCTTTCCGCATCGCGTCTGCCATCCCCGAATAGGTCGCGAGATTGCTGCGCCTCGATCCCGGCGTGAGCGTCTGATCGACGACCACCGCATCAGGATAGAGCGGCACCAGACATCCGTGGATCAGCGAGCTCTTTCCGCTGCCCGCAACTCCGGTGACCACCGTGAGCACACCTTTGGGAATCTTCACCGTCAGGTTCTGTAGATTGTTCAGAGTCGCTTTTTTCACGATCAAATGATCATTCGCTTCGCGATACTCCGTCTTCACCGGGGCACGTTGGGCGAGATGATTGCCGGTCTTGGTGTCCGACTTTTTCAGAGCCGCAAACGTTCCTGCGAAGACGACGTTGCCGCCCTGTTTTCCAGCACCCGGACCCATGTCGACCACGTGATCGGCGATGGCCATCACCTCCGGTTTGTGCTCCACTACCAGCACCGTATTGCCCTTGTCGCGCAACATACGGAGCACCGCGTTCAAACGTTCGATGTCGTGTGGATGAAGCCCGATCGTCGGCTCGTCGAAGATGTAAACCATCTCGGTGAGCGCTGCGCCGAGATGACGCACCATCTTCACACGCTGCGATTCACCGCCGGAGAGGGTCGCCGTCGCGCGGCTCATCGTCAGGTATCCAAGACCGATGGCGACGAGATGTTCGAGCCGTTCGACGATCCGCGCTTGCAGCGGAGCCACCGAAGAAACGTTCAGCTTCTTCACCCATTCCAGCAGCTCGCCGATCGGCATCGCCGACACATCCGCGATGCTGTGTTTCTCGATCCGACATGCGCGCGCCGGCTCACTGAGCCGGGTGCCCTGACAAGTGTCGCAGGGACCACGCGTTACGATCCGTTCGAAGGACTCCCGCAAATTAGCCGTCATCTTCTCCGCGTCTTTGCCCAAATACACACGTTTGAATTTGACGATCAGTCCTTCATAGGGACTCTTCATATTGCCGATCGACTTCACCTTCACTTTTGGATCGTCGAGATAGAGAAACTTGTCCCATTCGGATTTTGAATAGTCGCGCAGCTTCTTCTTCACGTCGAAGAAACCGGAGTTTGCGAAGATCGACCAGTAATATCCATCGACGTTGAAGGCGGGAAAGAGGATCGCGCCGTCGGCGAGCGACTTGTTTTTATCGATCAAGGCGTCGAGGTCGATCTTCGAGACACGCGCCAGACCTTCGCACTCCGGGCACATGCCGCGTGGATCGTTGAAAGACAGCGCCAGCGCATGCGGAACCTTCGGCGCACCGATCCGCGCAAAAAGGACACGAAACATGGTGAAGACGTCGGTCGCCGTGCCCAACGTCGAGCGCGGATTTCCGCCGAGCCGCTGCTGATCGACGATGATCGCCGTCGAGAGATTGTTCAGTGCATCTGCGTCCGGTTGCCCCGAGCGCGGAAGAAACATCTGCACGAACGTCGAGAACGTTTCGTTGATCAACCGTTGTGATTCTGCGGCGATAGTATCGAAGACCAATGAGCTCTTCCCGCTCCCGGAGACACCGGTGAAGACGGTGATCTGCCGGCGCGGAATATCGACCGAGATATTTTTTAGATTGTTCTCGCGCGCGCCGCGCACTTCGATGTTGCCGAACAAAGAGCCCATCAGGGCTTCATAACAGGCGCGGAGATGGGGTCAAGCGGCGTCGGCGGAGCTCTCGAGATAACTGAGCAACTGAGGCGCGCGCACCATTCCCGGCCGCTGCAGCACCATCACGCCGCCACGAAACACGATGAAGTTGGGGATGCCTTGCACACGATACCGATGCGCGAGCGAAGGTAGGGCCTGCGTATCCACCTTGAGAACGATGCCCTTCCCAGCTGCAGTTTTTGCCGCGCTCTTCACTTCCGGCGCAGCCATTCGACATGGACCGCACCACTCCGCCCAAAAGTCGACCAACACCGGAACACGTGCACCGGTGCGAATGGCATCAAAGGTTGGTTCATCGGGGATGTCGATCGGTGTGTCGATCGGCTCGATGGCCGTCGCGCATTTGCCGCATTTTCCGCGATCCGCGAGTCGCTCAGCGGGGATCCTGTTCTTTTGGCCACAAGAGGAACATTCGCGGACGATCATGCCGCCGGTTTAGGCACGACCTACCCCGAGACAAGCTCGCTTGCGCCGCCTGCGGAAGATCGATCCCGTGTAGAACCCGGACAAAGTCCCTGGACCAAGTCCCATGCCTCTTCGAGGGGCCCCTCGAAGGGACATCGAAGCGAAATCGCGCCTTTCGGCGAACGGCACGCGTCCTGCTCTCTCCTCCATTCGCAAACGCTTCGAGCCGGGGAGGACAACATCATGGGCGGACCTTCAGAGATCAATGTTTCACGCGTGCGTTCGAGCGAGCTCAACGCAACGGTCGACTCACAAAGCGGTCGTATTCGCGACCTGTTGTTGGTCAATTTGAGCACTCTCCAAATCCAGGGCGATTTCAGCCCGCGAGATCTCGAACGCTTGCAGCGCGAGCTCTCGGATACCGCCGGCTCGGACACCAGCGAAGCGCGCGATCGCATCGCCGCACGTGCGGATGTCGATCCCGCCGCCGCCGCGAACCAAACCGACGCCGCGACGACGCCGGCCGCGACCCAGAGCGACGCCGCAACGACGCCCGAGAGCGATAGCGCGCTCCGTCCGCCGGAAGCGTATGCGCTCGGCCGATACACCGATGCGGCCACCGACGCCGACGCTCGCGAAGGTTTCCGCGGCGACCGCGTGCGCGCCGTGCAACAACGTCTCGTCGACGAAGGTCACCTCACCGGCGAAAACGCAGTCGACGGCATGTGGGGACCCGAGACGCAGGCCGCATTCCAACGCTCGCAGTCCGCAGCGCAGACTGCGACACCGGCGGAGAACGCGGATCAGACGACGCGCCGGCTCACCGACGACATTCGCGCGGGAAACACGGACGCCGTCACCAATACTTTGGCGGGCTCGACGAATGCACAAATCCGCGAGATCGACAGCCGCCTTCCGCGCAACGAAGACGGCACGTACAGCACACGTCTTCCGAACGTGGCAGGTGACGACTCCGATTTTGCAGACTACTCGAATATGGTCCTTCGCGGCCGTCGCAATGAAGGCACTGCGGCGCGTCCCGACGCCGGCGTGATCGATGACTTTCAAGAGCAGATTTTGCGCGCACGCGTCTCTCCGTTGAGCCGCGACCTCGGCGCGACCAGCAATATCGGCTCGGCCTGGAACGGCACCGATGAAGACTCGATCAATCGCGTGTTCTCGCGCGCTTCTCGCGAACAGCTCCAGGCCCTCGACCAACGCATTCGCACCGGAGTGCGCGACGAGAACGGCGACATGGTTCGGTTCAGCGACGGTCTCACCGGGCTGATCAACAGCGAAATCGGCGCAGGCGCTCACCGCGATGCACTCTTGGCTCAGCTCCGCCGGGAATAATCACCATGAACAAACAGGGCAATCCGAAACACTACGCTCTCGCCGATATCGTGATGCGCATGGTGCAGAAAGGTGATCGTGGTTTGAAGCTGCACCCGCGCGCCTCGCTCGGGTTCAAGATGGCGCTGGACGCAATGTTCGCCAACACCACGCTCGATGCTCGCCAGGAGCTCGAGGCGGTAGTCCGGCTCGGAGCTTTGTTTCAGCGCGATCGGCTGCCCGAGCTCGCCGGCCAGATCAACGATTTGCTGGCGCACGATCCGCGCGCGCTCGCAGTGCTCGGGATCAGCTCGGGCAAAGCGACGCGCGACGCGAAGCAACGTTTTGCGAAGTTGGTCACCGGCAAAAAAGACAACGTGATCGCGCCGATCTTCGGAAAAGCGGCGCCCGCCGGCTCGATGAAAGTATCGAGCTTCCTCGAGCCGGGCGCGGATCTGAAGCGCCGCGCCACGGCATCGAAGCGGCCGGTGCGTCTCGCGCGTTAGATCTTGCCCCAGCCCAAATACGCGGCCGAGTTTTTCTCCAGGACCGACAGCGGCACTTCCAGGATGCCCGAAGCCCCCGCGACACCCGTGGTGCGAATGATCGGGTCACCGTTTGCGTCCGTCTTCCCGGTCGCGATTCCGACGTGACCATACGGCGTGCTCGCAGTTTGATTGAAGAACACCGGCGCCCCCGCGGGCGGATTCCGATCTTGCTGAATCCGTCCTTGTCCGGCGAACTGCTTATACGACTCGAATGCAGTGTTCTGATTGAGCTCCGGGACCTGATCCCCATAAGCCGCCGACACGAACTTCAAACAATAATTTGTCCAAGCGTCGGGATTCTGCGCGACACTCATGCCGGTGTTCGGATTGACCGCAGTCGCCGTCGCCGGGTTCATCTGTTGCGCCGACCAGTCGAGCGCACGGGCGGCGGCCTCGGTCTGCGGGCCCGCGCCACCTGTACCTTGGACCAGGGCACCATTTCCCCAGTTTCCGCCCGCAACGCCCGCATTCAGCGCGCCCAGGTCTCGGCCCAGCGGCAGGCCGGCCGTCGCCGGACCATTGGCCTGTTGGCCAGTACCTTGAAGTACGCCGCGCAGGAGCTGAATCAGCTGCTCGAGCTCTGGGCTACTATTGCCGAGAGCAGCCGCACCCGGACCGGCGCACGGTCCTGCGCCCGGACCGGCGATCGGTGCGCGCGCAAACGTGTCTTCGATCCCTCCACAAGGAGGCCTCGCCTGCGGCGCGAACGGAGTCGGCGCAGGCTGAGCGTTGAACGCTGGGTTCGACAGCGGGAAGCGTGAAGGACCGAGTCCGCATAACATCGAATCAGCCTTACGCAAGCCGCTCGCCAACCGCGAATGCGAAGCAAATGCGCGATCGGACGTCGTTCAGGTGCAGCGCCTGCACCTCGAGAGAGTCAACCGCCGCTTGGGACTCGTTAGGGACAGAAAGCGGCCGTCGACGGCTCGATGGGGTGCGTCGTCGGGTAGAGCTGCGGGTTGATCTGCCGATACTCTTGTAAAAAAGAGCCGCTGGAACGCGTGGTGGGGATCGAATACAGCGGATCGGTCATCGCTTCTTCGACCGAAATCCACACCACACCCTGACTCTCGAAGTCACTCAAGAAGCGCTCGACCATGTCCGCGCTCATCGCTCCGACATGCATCAAAAGAATGTGTTTGATCTGCCGTCCGAAGAACGCTTGTGAGGCGTTGATCGACCAGTTGAGACTTTGCAAAGCCGTGGCGATCCAGAGCTCTCGAAGCTGCGTCAGCGCGGCTTGATTGTTCTGCGCGACACAACGCGAGTAGGCGTCGTGAAAGGCCCAGTCGAAGATGTCGATCGTCAGCGGCGTAATTCGGTAGTCGTTGACCGCGAGATGGGTGCGAATCTGTTCCTTCGTGCCCAGGTTCGTTCCCTCGAGTGAGAATGGGAAGCGGAACGTTTTATACACTCGCGACTGTGCAGTCCCCATCAGCTGCGCGAGCAACAGCTCACCTTCGTCGAGATCCTGCGTAAACGCGGTGACCCCGACGGTCCGCATGTCCGGATGCGTCGCGGTGTGATTGCCGAGCGGATAACCTGCGTTGAGCCACAGATTCAGAATGTTCTGCTCATTGTTGTTGATGACCCGTCGCGAATTGACGAAGCCGTAGACCCCCGGCACTTGGTGCGCGGCGAATCCATTGAGCAAGGTCTGTGCGATCTGCGTGCGCGTCATGCCCATGGTCGCGGGGCCGGTGCGAGAAAGATCGTCGACGGTGATCGACACGGGAACGGTCTGCGCGATCGCCACAGGTGCGACGAGCGCGATCGCCGATGCGAACGCAAAAAGACGGCAGCACGGATTCATAGGGCCTCCGCAAGCACCGTACACCGCCCCAGCTTGCGTGCCCACTGGCGAGGTGAGAGCCTGGCGCCTTCTCACACGAGGCCCAGCGGATGAAGGCATACAGATTCGGCGCGCTCCTATTTTTCCTCTTTGCGTGCTCGGCTCCCGAGCGCACGGACACCGAGGTCGCGACCGCGCACGGGCTGCGCAAAGATCGCGGCGGCGTAAACGGCGACTTTGACTATTGCACCGGCACGCTCTCCTGCAATTCCGGCGAAGGTGACTGCGACAGCAACGCGCAGTGCACAGCAGGTTTAGGATTGGTATGCGGGACGGACAACGGTCCCAACTTCATGATGCCCGCAGATTGGGATGTCTGCGTTCCCGCGCACTGCACGAACAACATCTCTGACGCCGACGAAGATATCGCCCGTGCCGACTGCGGCGGCTCGTGCGGCGCTTGCACCTGTCCGGGCGTACCCGGGAGCGCGGGTTACTGTTCGCCATCCTGTCCTTGTGGACAGGGCGCCGGAGATTGCGACAGCCACGCCGATTGTGCGGCGGGGTTGATCTGCGGTGTGAACAACGGACCGGCTTTCGGTTTGCCCGCGGGTTTTGAGGTGTGTATCGCACCGACGTTCGCGCAAAGCCCAGTCACCGAACGGGTGAGCGTCTCCAGCACCGGCATCGAAGCGGATCAAGAGACTCCATATATAGGTGTGTCGACGAACGGACGTTACATCGTCTTTCAAACGGAATCGGAGATGCTCGATCCGACCGACGGAAACGGCGTCAACGATTGTTTTCTGCGCGATCGACAGACTCGCAGAACACAGCGTTTCAGTCTCGCCAGCAACGGAACCGAAGCGAACGCACCCGCGATCTTTCCGGCGATCTCCGGCGACGGGCGTTTCGGTGCATTTGTCTCCACCGCAAACAACTTGGTGGCCGGCGACACGAACAACCGAGCCGACATCTTCGTGCGCGATTTCGCCGCAGGAATCACCACGCGCGTGAACGTCTCCAGCGCCGGTGTCGAAACGAATGGTTACAGTCATTCGCCGGTGTTCTCCGAAAACGGGCGCATCGTTGTTTTTGCTTCCGTCGCGACGAACCTGGTCGCCGGCGATACCACCGGTTCACCGAACGCCGATATCTTCGTTCACGATCGACTCACGGGAACCACGTCGCGAGTCAGCATCTCCAGCACCGGTGTCGAGGCGAATGGAGATTCAGCTCGTCCTTCAATCTCGGCCGACGGCAGATTCGTGGCATTTACCTCACTCGCCTCGAATCTCGTTATTGGAGACACGAACAATGGACACGACGTCTTCGTGCACGATCGCCAGACAGGAACGACCTCGCGGGTCAGCGCCAACAACTCGGGCACCGGTGGAGATCGCGGCAGTTACTCATTTTTGGGCGCGCTCTCCGGTGACGGTCGCTGGGTGACGTTCGCCTCCGAGGCCCGGAATTTGGTGACTCCGGACGCAAACAACGCAGTCGACATCTTCGTGCACGATCGCTCACTCGGAACGACGATGCGCGTGAACATGACTCCCGTGGGAACTGAAGCAAACAGGGATAGCGGGCTCAATCCATCGATCAGCCGCGACGGCCGCTACGTCACGTTCACCTCCTTCGCGACGAATTTGATGAACGGCGACACGAACAATCACCTCGACGGGTTCGTTCATGATCGCAACACCGGAGTCACGGCGCGCGCCAGCGTTTCGAGCAGCGGTGCACAACCTGCGGAGTGGACCGCGGAGAGCATGATCTCCGGCAACGGGCGCACGATCGTCTTTTATTCGGGCTCCGAAAACTTGGTCCCCGCGGACACCAGCATGCACGGCGACGTGTTCGCGACGCCGAATCCGCTCTGAACCTGTGAGCGAAGCCGAGCTCGCGGAATGTTGCCTTTGTCGGCGACGGCTATGGCTTCTTCTTTCTCAAAGAGAACCGCGTGGATTCGACATTCACGACTGAGCTGCAAGCATCCGCTCCGCAACGATACGCATGTTCGCGTTGTACGTTCCTGCGCGGATTTGTTGTTGAAGCTGCGAAATCATCGACGCACGGTCTTGGGCCTTCGACACTGGAACTAAATACAAAGCCCGCGGAGCGTGGTTGTGAAATTCGCGAGTTGCTTCCTTCATGCTTTTATTTGTCGGCAGCTCCGTCGGAAGTTTGACATGCGACAATAACTTTTTTTGCGCATGCGCTACGCCTGTGCCAGCGCCACGCTCACCTTCAACAGCTCGACCGTCTTCTTGAGAATTTGGCTGATGCGCGACTGTGTCACTCCGAGAACATCACCAATCTCTTGCAGCGTGAGCTCGGCTTCGTAATACAGACCCACGACGAGACGATTGCGCTCCGGCAGCTCCGCGAGCGCAGCGGAAAGAAGGCGCACGCGCTCTTTTGCTTCCATGCGATCGAGCACCGAGAGCGATTCCTGCCAAAGTGAGGCGACTTCGAGTGATTCGAGCGTCGTCGGATCCACCGACTCCGGCGCCCGGCGCGTCCGGCTCGCTTGAACTTCTTCGACCGAGACACCGGCGTGTGCGGCGACATCCGAGTCGCATGCCGGCCCATCCGCGTTTTTCTCGAGCTCCGCCTGCGAGCTCGCGACCGATTTGGTACGGCGGCGCATCGAACGCGTGAGGTGGTCGAGGCTGCGCAGCTCGTCGAGCACGGCGCCTTTCACACGAATCCGCGCGTAGGCTTCGAAGGCGATGCCGCGGTTCGCGTCGAACTTCGCGAGCGCGTCGAGCAGCCCGACCATACCCGCGGAGAAGAGATATTCGCGATCCACCGAGCGCGGCATCTTCTCAGCGACCTGCCGCACGACGCGGTAGACCATCGGCGCATATTGGCGAACGGCTTCTTCTTTGGCGTCGAGCTTGCGGTTGGTGCGAGGAGTGTGCGCGCGGAGGAGCTGCTGCATGATGATTGAACACTAAGCAGGCGACGTGCCAGTCGCGGATCTACTCGATGTCTTGGAGCTTTTGCCGATCGCGAGGAAAGAACGTCGAAGGGCCGTCTATCCGTCAGCTCGACAGTGTCGGGGGGCCGTCAACGGATTTATCGACATGTCATCCTGAAACTTGAGCGTGTCCCATCACGCTCTGCGCGAGCTCGACAAGGCAGGCAACAATGAGCGCGACGCGCCTATCTTCTCTGCCCGGCTCCGGTCCGGGGTGGACCCCTTGGATCGCTAGTTGATGGTGCAGGAATTGGCGACCATGCAGGACGCGTTGCAGCTCGTCGACAGCCCGCAGGTCACGCCGCAGCCCGCGAAACAGTTGACCTCGCAGATCGAGGTCGCCGGTCCGCAATCGTTGTAGCAGCCACCCGGGCAGTTTGTGGTACGGCAGGCCGCTCCGTCAGCTAAACAATGTGAGTTGCACCCACCTTGTGTGCAGTTCGTCTGGCAGCTTGCATTGAGCTCACACGTCGTGTCGCAGCCACCTCCACAGGTGAGATTGCAGACTGCAGAGTCGCGACATTGCGTGTTACAGCCGCCCGCACAATCGATGGTGCAGTTTGAGCCGGCTTCGCACTCGACGTTACAGGCGCCTGTGGGACACTGGACGTCGCAGATGGAGCCGGCCGGGCAAACGCAAGAAGCGGCGGCGGTGCAGCTCAGTTGAACGGGACCGCTGCCCGCGTCGCCCGCTTGTGCATCGGGATCGCCGGCGTCCGCGGGGTCGTTTGCGTCTGCAGGATCATTCGCGTCGGCGGATTCGTTCGCATCCGCAGGATCGCTTGCGTCGGGGAACACGACTGCATCCGCGGGATCGCTCGCATCGGGGAACACGACTGCGTCCGCGGGATCGCTCGCATCCGGGAACACGACGGCGTCCGCAGGCTCGCTCGCATCGGGGAGCGTGGTTGCGTCCGCGGGCTCGCTCGCATCGGGGAGCGTTGCATCGGGGAATGTGGCGTCATCTTGTTCGCCGGCGTCCGCGGGCTCGTTTGCGTCCAGCGCAATCGCTGCGTCTTCGGCAGAAGCTGCGTCGCTGCTCGCGGCATCGACACCGCCGGTTCCTGGCTCAGCGTCATCGCTGCAAGCGATGAAAGCGAACAAAGAAAGAACCGCGAACAAACGAATCGAAGAGCTCATGCGGCGCCGAATCTAACACTGTTTTTGGCCGCCGCATGATCTCAGATTTTCGTGAGTCTCAGCGGCGCTCTTCTTCCAGGATCACCGGTGGGGCCCAGCCGACGCGCGCGTGGAAGCGATCGCGGACTTCGACGCGCACCGTATAGCGATATTGTCCCGGCAAGAGAAACGACGACGTGGTGGTGAACTCGGTGTCGTAGGTGCCGTCGTTTTCATAGTCGTAGCGGTATTCGAGGAAGCCGTCCCAGGTCGTCGAGAAGTCCGCATCGGAGGCGTTGACCGTCATCGTATAGTTCGGTCCGGCAGCCACAAAAGTGACCGGATTCATGAACGGCAACGTGGGGCGATGATTGTACGGAACCAGCCAGATCCAGCGCGTGGCTCCCGTGATATTTCCGGCTGCATCCATCACTTCCATTCTGATCCTGCGTCGGTCGGTCTTCGGATATTGCGGATTTGTGAGTGAGGCATTGCGCGTCTTGGTGGTTGTCCACGGCGCATCCCAGAGGCCATCGCCGTCGGCGTCCCAACGGACCTGCAACGCGGAGGTCGGAGTCTCGCCATCGCGCACAGCGTTTGCGTTGAGCGTCACCGTATAAACGGCGGAGCTCGCAAAGTGTCTATTTTCGGGAACCGTAGTGAAAGCGGCGATCGGCGCGGTGTTGTACGATTCGATCACCACCGGTTTCGCCACCACATGGAACACGCCGCCGGCGTCGCGCACGCGCACTTGAACCCAATAGGTTCCCGGCACACTATAGACGTGAGTCGCGGTCGGGCTGCTTCCGTAGACGCTCCATCCGAAGCCCCAGTCGTAGCTGTACTGAAGAAGACCCGCGGAGGTCTCGAGATCTTTCGAGCCGGTTGCGTTCGCGGTGATCGTCGTGCCGGTCTGCGCCCGCGCCGGCGAAACCGACAAGGTCGCGAAGGGGCGAGTATTGGTCGTGGAGCTCCCGGTGATCACCAAGGACTGCGTGAAGATCGAATTCTCGATGTGCCCCGTCGAATTCATCGCACGAATGTCGATGATATAAGTTCCGTTCGGCAATCCAGGAAGCGTGAACATGAAACCTTCCGTGTTCGAGTCCCAGATGCCGTCGGTCGGCGCCGCCTCGATCCACGCGCTCCCGCCGTTCACGCGATATTGAACGCCCGTGACCCAGTTGATGCTGACATCGGTGTACAAAGAAGAGGTCAGCTCGTTGAGCAGCGGCCGATCGATCGCGGTACCGAAATAGGTGACGGGATTCGTCGCCGAGTGGGTGACCGAGCCGGCAACGACGTCCGGGAAAGTGTGCATCACGTCGAGGCGCCCGTCTCCGTTGTTGTCATGCCAGCCGAACTGACCTGCAGAGTACGCTCCGATGAAGTCGTTGTAGGGCCAGCCGCTCATCATGTCGTCGAGACACTCGCCAAAGCCACCAAAGTACCCAAGGCCGTTCGAATTGCACGCATTGGCGTGAACCGCTTGCAGATATCCCCAGAGCTGAGTCGGCATTCCGCCGCTTCCCGAATATTGATCCATGGCGCCGAACACGTGACCCGTTTCGTGCCGCACGGTGTAATGAAACCAGCCAAAAGTCCGGTCGAGACGCATGCTCGGCCCGTGCAAGTTGGCGTTCGGCCACAGTCCACCGTTTTGTACGGTGATCATGTAGGCCCAATCGGTACAATAGATATTGCGTAGAGTATTAACGTAACTCTGCTGATTCGTCGGTTGCGCCAGCGGCAATCCGGAACCATCGACTTCGCTCTGATACACAAAGGTCAAATTCGCAGTCGGCTGATCGTTGATGAAATAGTCGAGCCCGATGATGATGTCGGCGAACGTCGCCGCCGTCATTGCCGCGGTATACGCGCCGGCGCTACCCGTCGTGTAGAAAACGCCTACGGCGACATCGCCCGCCAAATAGAGGCTGGTGTCATAATATCCAGCGCCGTTCAGGTGGCAGCCGGGTCCGTCGAGCTCAAGCGGCAGCGACTCTGAAATACGCTCCCATTCATCGCGATATTCTGCGATCTCCTGCGCGCGTTCGTCGGCGCTGAGGAGCTCGGCAGGAGACTCGTGGACGTCGATCGCCGGGCCGGGACCGGGAAATGGAGCGGCCGGCGGCTCACCGAGGAGGACGAGATTCCAAACCTCGGCGAGGCGGCGCGCGTTCGGATCGCGGAAACGGTCGGGCGCGACGTTCCCCGAATACACACCTTCGACTCCCGGGAGGCGCGCCAGGTCGGCGGCGCTCGACGGCTCGATGTCGGCGATCAGGCCGTGGATGCCGAGCACCGCGCGCACGCGACCACCACGTTCCGTGATGTACGAGCGAACCAGCTGAACCTGCGTGAGGTCGTGGGTCGCCAAAACTGTGAGGACTTTTTGCGGGCCGAGCTGTGCGAGCGCGGGGCTCGCCAGGAAGACGGATGAGAGAGAGAGCGCAAGGAACATCCAGGAACGACTTTTCATCGCCGCTCCCTACGCTTCGTGAAACAAAGATTGGGCGCGTGCCCAATTTTGCGCGCGCCAGGCGTAAGGAGAGAGAGATGGTGCGTGAACTGCTGGCGTATCTCCTGACCGTGAGGCTGCTGCTCGCGCTTTTTGCCGCGAACGATGCCTTTGCCCAACCGACGAATGAACGTTGTACCTCGTGCGTCGAACAACGACGTCTGTTGGTGCCCCTCTCCTGCTCATCGATCTCAGAACCTGCTTGGTCGCTGAGCTCACCCTTCGCGGTGCCGGAGGCGGTGCTTCCGCCGGTACTTCGAAATTGGTGTTTGATGACTGCGCCGCATGGGACTCCACGACCTACGTTGGGTGTACCGGTCAGCGCGGATCTGCCGAATGTGTTCCCGCAGAGCAGCGGCTTCGCTTCTGTATTGTGGCCATCGCTCAATCAACGTTTCCTCGCGCAGAGCTCTGCACTTCAAGGACTTCCGCTCGAAGATGCAGCGTTGGCCCCGGTGGATGTCGCGGTGATCGACGACGCCTGGAATCGCGGACCGGGGGAGCCGGGTGATGGATACCGGCGGCACGGACGCACGCTCGGGTTGATCATTCGTGAGCTCACCTGTCCCGATGGACAGTATGACGCTTGTCCGCTGTATTTGAGCAATCACCGGGCGCTCCGCTGTGACGAAGGTCGGAGCGGGACGCGAGTCCACCTTGCGCGCGCGATCTACGAAGCGGTGATCGCGTGGCAACAGCGGGAGAGCACCCGCACCAGCTCTGCAAAGTTGATCATCAATCTGAGCATCGGTTTCGAGGACGATGGAATGATCGATACACTCCTGGTGCAAAATGCGATCGAGGTCGCAACGTGTCACGGTGCATTGGTGGTGGCGGCCGCCGGAAACCTCCTGCCCAACGGATCCGGTTCCGGCCCTCTTTTGCCCGGCGGTTTCGCGTCGCTCCCAGTCCCGGCCGATTGTAGTGCGCACGCCCTTCCCGACGCGCGTGGCTTCGAGGCTGCACCGCTGTTGCGCCCGTTGGTGGAAGCGGCTTCCGGTCTCGAGGCCCGCGATGTGTGGCTGCCGCTCCTGACCACGCGGCCAGGTGGGCGTCCAGCGATCGCTGCGCCGGGATTTCATGCGGTGGCCGGCGATCCGTTGACCGGCACGCCGTTCGGAGCCTCCGACGTGTTGACCGGCTCATCCGTGGCCACGGCGGTGACCAGCGCGATCGCGGCGCTGGTTTGGGCACATGTACCGGCGCTGGAGCCGATCGACGTTGTCGCTTCGATCAAATCATCGAGCGAGCCGCTCGGCGAAGTTGCAGACTTTGGGTTGGCACCTTACGAACACGAGAATATAGGTCTCGCCGGAGCATGTTCTGCGCTGGTTTATGCCTGTAATATGTGGAGCACGCCGGAGTGTATCGATGCCAATGTGGCGGCGTTGTCGTGCGTCCCGCCGAGCCCGGCGATCGTCCCCTGGCCGAGCATTGTGGTGGAGACCACCTATTTTCCGGGCAACATCGACACCTGTGTACAACCCGCGAACAGCTCGGTCACCACCACGTGTACACGCATGAGCGCACGACACAAAACAACACCAAGTTGTCCAGCCGATTTGCGAGTCGTCGGTCCCCAACCGGGCGACCTCGGCTGTGGTGCCTGTGCGCTCAAGGCCTCGACCAGATCTCTGTATATCGCGATCGACAGCACATACGAGGGCGACTTCATCGCCAAAGAAGTGAGTATCAAGAGGCTCGACGGAGTGACGGTTCAACCGTTCAAACCGCTCGACCTGCCGGTGTTGCGTGCCGGAGACAAGCTCCAGGTCTTACTCGAGCTGCGCACGCCGTCGGAACAGATCCCCGCTGCGGGGCAGGCGATGCTCGAGGTCGTCGCCACACCCTACGAGACGTATCGCGTCGCGCCGATCGAGTGGTGGTGAGCGATGTCCGCCTCCGCCCAGGGGTACTTTGGTGCGATCGTCGTCGCGCGGCGAAGCGTGTTATCTTCGCTGCGGATGGCCAGCTCGAGCGTCGCTGAGAGCGTGCTGGCCGGCGCGCTCGGCGGCGATGCAGACGCCATGGATCGGCTGATCGAGCAGCTCGCACCCGCCGTTCACGCCGAAGTCGGAGCGATGTTGCGCCGCCGCGCCGAAGGAAGGCGCGATCCACACCAAGAGATCGAAGACATCGTACAAGACGTCTTCGCGTTCCTCTTCGCCGAAAATGCGCGAGCCCTACGCGCTTGGAGGCCCGATGGCGGGCGCACCCTGCTCAGCTTCGTGCGGCTCCTCGCCCGGCATCAGACAATCTCCATCCTTCGCAATGCGAAGAGGAATCCCTGGACCGACGAGCCGATGTCACCCGAGCTCGTCGCCGACGCGGCGGGTGCGATCGAAGGCCCCGAACAACAGATCGCCTCACGAGAGATGTTGAATGCGCTCCTCGATCGGCTCTTGCCCGAGCTGACACCCCGCGGAATGTTGTTGTTTCAAGTGTTGTATGTGGAGCGCGGGTCTGCCGAAGCGGCATGTGTAGAGTCTGGACTGAGCATAGGCGCAGTGTATTCTTGGCGGAAACGAGTAAAGCGGACGATCACCCGTTTGTTGGAAGAGCTGGAAGGTCCGGCTGCGGTGCCGATCGGAGAAAAACGATGAGCGAACGTTTGTTCGAAGAGCTCGGCGAGCTCGAGCGGCAACGCCAGGCCGAAGTACCCCCGGAGCCGGCGGAGCTCTCGTCCGCATTCAGGGCGAAGCTCGCGCAGCAATCGTTGGCGGCGCTCCGCGAACATTCCGCGCCGGCGAAGGTTCTGCGACCGGCGCGGTGGATCCCGGCGCTCGCCGTGGTTTTGGCGGTCGCCGCCGGGGCGTTGCTCTTTTGGGTCCCGAGCTCGCGGTTGCCGGCCTATGAGCTGACGATCAACGGCGGCGAACGTTCGCACCGATCCGGTCAACCTGGCCCTTCGAATAGTGTCCTGAAGATCAGCGAAGGAACGGTTCTCTCGGTGGAGCTGCGTCCGGAAGAGCCGGTCGCAGGATTGGTCGCCGCGCGCGCCTATCTGTACGCCGCGGAAAAACTTCGCGCTTGGGATAGTTCCTTCGAAATTTCTCCGGAAGGTTCAGTGCGCGGCGAGCTGTCCGCGGGAACATCTGAGCTCGAAGTACTGAGCCATAGGGGCGAGCTCGTATTGGTCTTGGCGGCCGGCAGCCTACCGGAGGTGTCGGAGCTGGAAGAAACGCTTCGCACGGGTCTAGACACACCGGGTTTGCAAATCTTTCGACGCGCGCTCGAACGAGGGCCGGAAACACGTTGATGTCTCGGCTGCTGTTGTTGCTCACGCTCCTCGCCGCTTGTGTTTCCTCCCGCGAAGCTCCACCTGCGCCGCTGGACTTCGAGCTCTCCGGATGCCGGTCCGTTAGACCAGGCAGCGCGAAGATCGAGCTCCTTTGCGAGCTGACCGAACACCGCGAGCTGCGGATCCGCGCGGACGGCTCCTTGAAGATCGAAAGCGGCGGACAGGTATTGACCGCGACCATCGCCGAGCTCGCAGGCGGCACGCTTCATACGCTGAGCATTCGCCCCGGAGCGACCGAGCTGCTCCTCTCGCGCGAAGGTCGCGCCGCGCGCCTGATGTTGAGCTCGACCGAAAGGATCGCGGCGATCGAAGACGCCCAACGCGCGCAAAAAGCCGGCGACAGCGCGGCCGCCGATCGAATACTTGCCGCCTCCGTCGAAGCTCTGCCGAAAAAAGATCGACCGCGGGTGATCCGCGAACGAGCACGATTGGCCCGGGGGCGCGGTGATGCGGCGGCGTTCACCTTCTATCACCAAGCGTTGGACCTCTTGGCCGAGGGACACCGTTTCTGCGAAGCGGCCGACTACGCCTTGGCTGTCGCTTTTACCGCGACGCGCCTCGGCCGCCGTTTCGACCTCGCCCGCCAAGCGCTGGAACGGCACAGCTCGCTGATCGCACGAGCGCGCGGTTGTGCGGATCCGGCCGCGCGCGCGCCATACTATTCCGGCGTGCTGTCCTTGGAGACAGGTGACTTGGTGAGCGCCCTCGCCGCCTTCGAGGAGGCCGAACGCCGGACCCACCGGCTCGGAATGGCGGCGGACGAAGACTATGCCGCGCAAGGACGGGCGTTGGCGCTGGAGCAGCTGGGACGAAACGAAGAAGCCTGGCGCTTGCTCGAAGCGCGTGCAGCGCGCCCGCGGACGCCGTGCGATCGTGCGCTGGCCTCGGCCGATCGGGGCTGGGTCGGCTTGATGCTGTACGGCGCACGCGAAGAGAGTGACTATTTGGGACCCAAGCTCGCTGAAACACGTGCGCTGTTCGAGGACGCTCTTGTTCTATATGGAGTCGGCGACGGCAAGTGTGATTCGCCGGCGGCGAGAGCAAATGTAGAGATCAATCTCGCGCTGGTGGCTTTGGAGGAGAAACGGGTCGAAGAAGCCGGCGTTCGCATCAGGTCGGCCCGAGAGGCGTTCAAAACCACGGATCCGCCGCTCGAGCTGTGGATCGGAGATGTCGAAGGCCGCGTGGCGCTCGCGGGCGGACGTTTCCGGCAGGCGGAGACGATCTATACGCAGCTTGCGCAGCTCGCCGGGGAGCTCGCCTCCGAGGAAGCTCAATGGCGTGCGGCGATCGGGCGGGCTGCGGCCTTGGAACAGCTCGGACGCCACGACACGGCACTCGACATGTATCGAGTTGCCGAGTCGATACTCGATCGTGAAAGTGTATTGTTGCCACTCGGTCGAGGACGGGAGACTTTTCTGAGCACCCGGCAAAAGGGTACACAACGGTTCGTCGAGCTCCTCGAAAAGAGCGGGCAGCGGAAGGAGGCGTTGCGTGTGGCGCGCGACGCCGCGGTAAGGACGCTGGCGCTGGTCTCGAAGACAGGACGTTTGGCGCGGTTGTCAGAAGCGGAACGGATCGCTTGGGATGATGCGATCGCGAAGTATCGCCAAGGGCGCGATGAGCTCGAACAATTAGTCGGCAAACGTTGGATGGCCTCGAAGCGCACGCTGGCCGGGTGGAAGGACGATCATGCGCAGCTGCGCAGCGCGGTCGAGTCGACGTTGCAAAGAGCGTTGGCCGTCGTCTCGAACCAAGTGGATCGCGCGGAGCTTCGACCGGTGGGGCCCGGTGAGCTGATCTTGTTCTATCAGGCGTCGCATACCGGTGGCGTGGCGTTCGCAGCCGGCCCGGATCGAATCGAAGCCCATCGCTTCAAAACCACGACGGAGAGCTCGGTCGAGGAGCTGGCGGCGAGCCTCTTGGCCCCTTTTTCCGCGCAGATCGCCGCAGCCGAACGGATTCGTTTGATGCCGCAGGGTCCGTTGAAGAAGGTCGACCTTCACGTCTTACCTTGGAACGGTCGCCCTCTCTACGCGCAGAAAACAATCGCCTATGCGGTCGACCGGCCCGGTGTCCTCGAGAGCACAAACTTACCCTTTGCAAAAACGTTGTTGTTGGTCGCGGACCCGAACAATGATCTCTCTTCCGCGCGTGCGGAGGCGGGGGCGCTGAGAGCGAAATTTTTGGCGCAACCGGTGACTTTGCTCGAAGGCTCGAAAGCGACAGGAACCGCGGTGCGTGCGGCGCTCCGGGAACATGAGCTTTTTCATTTCGCCGGACATGCGGTCTCCGGCGGAGATGCGGGCTGGGAGAGCGCACTTTTGTTGGCTCGCGATGACCGGCTGGAAATCGCGGATATTCTCTCGCTCACGCGGGCACCTCGTTTCGTCGTGTTGATGGCCTGCGAAAGCGGCTCGCTGTCCTCGAGGACAGCGGTAAATGGGCTGGGGCTGGCGCACGCCTTCATCGCTTCCGGCAGTGAAGAGGTGATCGCCGCATCGCGGATTCTCGAAGACCAGAGCGCGCGGCAGATCTCGCAGCGGATCCACAGCGGTCTGTTGCAGCTCCGCAAACAGGGCGAACAAAGCTGGCTGCTCCCCGAAGCGTTGCGCCGCGCACAGCTGGAGCTCGAGGGTACGAGCTCAGATTTCGCCGCGCTCCGGGCCTTCGTGCCTTGAGCCGACGGCATCTCTCGGTCGATCCGGCCGCGAGCGGCGGAGCGAAGAACGCGTCGAGCCTCATTGGCCTCGGATTGCTGTTCTCTTGTCTCGTGAGACAACACTTCCGCCGTCCCATGAGACAGTCCATCTCTCGTTTCACGATGCATTCTGTGCGCGTCTTTGCTAGAAATCGCGACGATGCTGCACGAGATCTTTACGCTATTCCTGGCCGCGGGTGCCGGAGGCACGAACGCGGAACAGCTCGCAGTCACTATGTTCGGTGAGCAGAATTACGACTCTTTCATCCGCAGCTCTGCCCGCAGTTTGCTCGATTCGCCGTACGTGCGAGCTCAGTCGACTTTGACGGAAGAGAAAGTCATGTCGATCGTCAGAGAACAAACTCCGTACAAACTCATCGTGGGCTGGAACGTGGAGATCTACCAGCGCCACTTCGATCCGGCCGTGATCGACGAAGCCGCGGCTTTCATGAACGCGCAAGAGGCAAAACAGCGAGCCGGAGACCCCTCGGCCACCGATAAGAAGCTCTTCAAAAAAGAGATTATTGCTCGACCGAACGTTTTGAAGTTCTTCCAGAAGGTGCCCGAAATGCAGCTCGAGCTCCTGGAGAGGATGGAAGCTCACTTCCTCAAACAGGGCGACTCGACGATGCGAGCACTCGGAATTTTGGCGACTCCAAGCCCCGAGCTGGTCACCTGTCCTGATGGCCAGAAACCCGAGGAGCTCTCCTTCCCCGCAATCCGACGTATCGACCGCGGCTGCACCGATGCGAAGGGCAAACAAGGCAAATGGGTTCGAGTAGACCGAGGCCGGATAAAGAGCGAGTCGACCTATAAAGACGACACGCTTCACGGTGAACAGACGATGCACCATACGGACGGAGCGTTCAGCGTCGAGAGCTGGAAGCTCGGCCTTCGCGATGGCCTAACGACGGAGTACGACGAACATCAAAAGCGCGTCTTCAGCGAAACGTTCGTGTTCGGAAAAAGAATGAAGGTCGTACAATTCGGTGAAGACGGAAAGACTCCGAGCAACACCCTCAGCAAACGAAGCATCGCAGCTGTGATGCGACGTTTCATCCCAACAGCGCGCGTGTGTTATGAAGTGCAGCTTGCGGAGCACCCCGAGCTCGCGGGCGAGGTCTTCGTCACGATGATGATCCAGCCGAATGGACAGCCGAGCGCGAGCGCCATCAAAGAATCGACGATGAAGAACGAGGCGTTCGAGAAGTGCCTCCTCGATGCCCTGAAGCGCGTCGACTTCCCCAAAGCGGCTGGCCGCACATCGCTGACTTATCCATTTACGTTTTCCGCAGAGTAAGGAATCCCGTCAAAACGACGAGCCTGGAGTTTTTAGGAATTCGATCTCTTCCGGGGTCGAGGTTCGGCCGAGAATCGTGTTCCGGTGTGGGAAACGTCCGAAACGATCGATGATCTCTTGGTGTTTGATCGCGTAACGCGTGTATTCCGTGTTGCCGAGCGTCTCGAACAACTGCACAGATTCTTGCTGAGTCGCGGCATCTTCCGAGTGTTCAAAAGGTAGATAGAAGAAGAGTCGGCGCGCGGGATCGGTCGCCTGATCGAAACGTCGCGCGACTGCGCTGCGCCCGATCTCCAACGCGCGGTCGTCGGTGGCGAACGCCTCGCGTGTGCCGCGGTGAATGTTGCGGGGCACTTGGTCGAAAAGGATCACCAGTGCGAGCGCGCCCTCTGGGTCATTGCGCCACGTCTCCAGCTCGTTCTTTCGCGCACGTTCGTAGATCGGGCCCAACTCTTCGCGCACTTGCGTATCGAACGCTTCGGAGCGCACGAACCAGTGTTTTTGCGCTGCCTGCGAAAACCAAAACGACAAAACGACATTTTGCTCCGACACTTGTTATCCTCCTGCGCGGAGAGAGCATGACACAAAAAAGCGCTGCCGACTTCGACCAAGAGCTTCTCGATCTTTTCGATCGCTACGTGCACGGGCTGATCGATCGGCGTGGTTTCCTCGACGCCGCCGGCCGTTTTGCGGCCAAAGGGATGACGGCGGCTGCGCTGCTCGCGGCGCTGAGTCCTCGCTTCGCGGAAGCGCAGAAAGTTCCGGCAAACGACAAACGGCTCAAGGCCGCGCACGTCGAATATCCATCGCCGTCGGGAACCGGAAAGATGCGCGGTTATTTGGTGCGCCCTGCGAATCCGCCGGCGGCACCGTCGAAAAGATTGCCGGCGATCTTGGTGATTCATGAAAATCGCGGACTGAATCCACATATCGAGGATGTCGCGCGCAGGTTCGCGTTGGAGAACTATCTGGTCTTTGCTCCCGATGCGTTGACGCCGCTCGGCGGATATCCGGGAGACGAGGATAAGGCGCGCGAGCTGTTCTCCAAGCTCGACCAAACGAAGACACGCGAAGATTTCGTGGAAGCCGTGAAGTGGTTGAGGCAGTACCCGGATTCGACCGGCAAAGTTGCCGCAGTTGGATTCTGTTATGGCGGCGGGATCACCAACATGCTCGCGACGCGTATTCCGGAGCTCGCGGCAGCTTCCCCGTTTTACGGACCAGGGCCGGAATTGGCGGACGTCTCGAAAATCAGGGCTCCGCTGCTCATTCATCTTGCGGAGAAAGATGAACGCGTGAACGCCGGATGGCCCGCGTATGAAGCTGCTTTGAAAACAAACAAGATAAAATACGAAGCGCACATCTATCCAGGCGCGCAGCACGGATTCAATAACGACACGACACCTCGCTACGATGCGAAGTCTGCAGATCTCGCGTGGTCGCGCACACTGGCGTTGTTCAAAAAGTCACTATCTTAGGAGTCGCGATGATCGAGCTCGAGCAGATCACGGATCCGATCGAGAACGCATTCACGGTTTCGGTGCCTCGCGGATGGAACAATCGTGCGTGGCTGGAACGGCGTGGAGCGGCGGTGCACAATTTGGTGCTCACTTCGAGCCCCGACGGATCGACCGCCATGTTCATCGGCGATGGCCGACTCCCGTATTTCCTCGATCCAAATCAAACACCATTTCCGCCGCCCGGCTCGGTGCTCCGGCCGTTCACTTCGATCGAACATTTTCTTCCGGCTTACGCGCAAGATCGGTTCGGACGCCTCCCAGGACTGCGGTTCATTCAGATGCAGCCGGCGCCCGCGCTCCACCAGCTCGCGACACAAATGCTCGTGAGATCCGGTGCACCTCAGTCGTGGGTGACGGCGGGTCGCTTGACGTTCGAGTATTCGGAGAATGGTGCACGTATTCAGGGACTGCTCTACGGCACCACGATCTCCCTCGCTCCGATGTGGTGGGCGGAGATCATGGGTTTGAGCACAACGGGCGAGATCGCCGAGTACGAAGAGCTCTTGTTCACGATCTATAAATCGCGCGCAGCGACGCCGGAAATGCACCGCCGGCAAATGGCCGAACGTGCACAGTCCGCAGCGGCCCATCAAACCACGATGGCCGGCTTGGAAATGAATGCGGCGATCCTTCGTTCGAATCACGCGAACAACATGGGCATCTTGAACAATATGGCTTCCGCGCATCAACAGCGCATGGACACACTCCATAACTCGCACGATGCTGCGAATGCGGCCTGGCAGGAGCGGCAACAACAACAAGATTCGCGCCCGTCCTCAGCAGACGCTGGGCAGCGCCGCTTCTTGAACATGATCGCGGAGGAGCGCACGGTCGTCGACTCCGAAGGACAAACACACCAAATCGCCGCAGGTTATGATCGCTATTTTCGGCGGCGCAGCGACGGGGTGTGGATCGGCACGCACGGCGACCGCGATCTGCGCGGTGTATCCGGCATCAATCCGGATGATTTCGAAGAGCTGAAGATCAAGATTTGATGCGCCGTCTGAAACAATAGAGCGCGAACAATCCAACGAGGATCAGCTCTGCACCTTGGCCGCGTCCCGAGGCGGAACAATCGCAGCCGTCGCTGTTTTCCTCGCTGCTGTTTCCGGCATCCGGGCTGATGGCTGCATCCGCGAAACCTGCGTCCGGCGCGGTCTGAGCATCCGGCGCGGTTTGAGCATCGGACAGAAGCTCTGCGTCGGGTGCCGCCCCATCTGCGAGGACACCGGCATCTTCGCCCGCGTCTTCGATCGCGGCGTCTTCTTCGACGCCGGCGTCGGGACACGAGCCGTTGTCGAAGCCGTCACACGGTAGCGCCACGACCGCGACCGAGCTCGAGAGAACCTGAATGAGCGTTGCGCCGGATCCGCCTTGAGCTCCGCGCGCCGTTAATCGCGCCAAGTTGACGATGTCGCGGGCGACGGTCGTCGATTCGACGCGCGCCTGAAATCGAACGATCTGCTCGAGACCCACAGCGATCGTTCCGCCGGTGGTCGCGGAGGCGCCTTCGCCGAGTCGAAAGACGAGCTCGCTCCCGTCCCACTCGGCTTCGTCATCCCCTGCGAGATCCGTCTTCGGGCCGGCGGTCGGAGAGACGTATTCGATAGACTCGGCGACGTAAGAGATCCCTTCGGGAAGCAGATCGCGCAGCACGACATCGACCGCATCATCACCACCGGTCGTCTCGACACGAAGCTCGTAACTGAGCTCGTCGCCGGCGATCGTCGCTCCGCCGTTGAGATCGACGACAGTCTTTTCGACGTTGATCACCGGCGAAACGATCTCGATACCGATCACTGCAGTCTGATAAACGACACCTTCCTGCGTGCCGCAGGTGAACGCGATATCCACGCTGGTTTGCGAGGTCGTGAAGGAGCTGGAGACATCGAAAGTGTCGAGATCCATCTCTTCGGTCACGCGAAATGTAGACGGGTTTCGGGGGATCGGTCCGGCCGGCGCAGTCACTGTCGCGTTGCCGATGTTGTTCGATGGATTCTGTGCATTGGCGACCATGGTCGTGCCGACGGTGATCGATTCACCGTTGATCGTCGGATGACCGTCCACCGACCACGCGGTGAACAACGCGCTCGGAACGCCGGCCGCGGGAGTGCGAAACCCGGCCAGGCTCATCGTCGTAGTGTTCATGAAACAGTCGAATGTGCCGTCGTAAAGATTGACGAGCAGAGGAGACGAGCCATCCTCATAGGTGACGAACAAGACCCAGCTCAAAATACGATTGAACGGATGGGATGCTGGGCTGAGCAGTGCATCAGCGACGAAATATTCTCCGCTGCCGCTGACCAAAGCGGAGACATCGAAACGCGCGAGATATGCATTGGCGGTCAGGTTCGCTTGTACGTCTGCGGGGACGAGCATGCTGTACTGTTGGCCAGGTCCAGCGAAACGCACCGCGTAAGATGCGAGATCCGGTGGGATCCAAGCGCCGGGATTGGTGCCGACCGTGGTTTCTGTTCCCGACGCGGAAATATAGAGCATCGCGGTACGCACCGTGGAGGCGGCCGGAAGCTGGAGCGTCGCGGCGGAAGACATCGCCGTGCTCGCATCCTGATCGACGTCGACGCCGACCATCATCGCCGTGTTGTTGTCGCAGGTCGAAGCGGTCGGGCAGTCGATCAACAAATTGCCGATCATCGAATACGCACCGGCGACGACCTCGCTGTGACGGATGACGAGCTGGGCGTTCGCGGCTTCCGTGAAGCTGAACACAGCGGTGAGGAGAAGAGAGACTTTCAGTGCTCGCACAGTGCTGGAGCATAGCCGTTTTACCGGCCCAAGCCTACGATCGTGATCTATACAGTCGGGCGAAGCCCGCAAGACACGACAACAACATCATCCCGAACAATCCGGATTTCGCATCCTGTACCGAAGTACAGCTACACTCCGAGCCGACCTCTTTCAGCGGGGGCGAGCATCCCGGAATCGGGTCCACGCGGCACATCCCGTCCTCTCCGCACGCGGCGGTGTGACACAAGAGCTCAGTCTCGCAATCGACATCCGCAGTACAGGAACGACACGATATCTCTTCTGAGTCGATGAGTGTATCGCAGTCATTGTCGACAAGATCCTGGCATTTGAACGCGCCGGCCTCTTCTGCGCCGGGATTCGTAGCGGGATTTTGGTCGTCGCAGTCCGGGCCGAGCGTGCAGGCCGTGCCATAACCATCGCCGTCGACGCACGCGCCGCAGACCTGATCCTCGTCGGACATTCCGTCGCAGTCGTTGTCGTTGCCGTCGCAGATCTCGCTGCTCGGAACTTCCGCGGTGCATGCGACCCACGCACCTCCCACACAACGTTCGGTTCCCGCACCGCAAACGGTGGCACACGCACGAAACAGCATTTCGTCGACCTCGCCGTCACCGTCATTGTCGGTATCGTCACAGAGCTCGACGCCTGAAGCCTCGAATTGAAAGAGCGACGAAGCTCCACCGACGATCACTTCGAGCTCCGGATCGGCGTCGACATTGCCGATCTCCAAGTGATTGTTCTCGCCAAGCGTGAAGTCGAGACCCTCGCGCGACCATTGGATACGTCCGTCGAGCGTCGCGACAGCGAAGATCTCGTCGCCCGCGGCGATCACCCGCGGCCCCGCGCCCGCGACCAGCTCTTCTACACGAACAGCCGCGATCCGGCCTGTGCCGACGCTGAATCCGCCGCTGCGTTCCAGCGTGTCGCCGTTGTGGAAGGTGACCGCGCCATCGTCGGTACCGACGACGATTTGCCCCGCGGCGATCGCCAGGCCGTGTGCGCTCGTGGCGAGCTCACGCTGCTTTGTTCGCGTGACGCCGTCGTAGACCACGATTCGGTCGCGCGTGGTCAAAATGATCTCTAGGGCAGGATCTGTGTCGACGTTGGCGATCGCCACTGCATAGATCGGTTGTTGGGTGCTCTCCTGTGTTTCCCACTCGAGATTGAGCGTCGTCCTGAGGACGCGCAGGTGGAAAGGACCCGCGCTGGCGAGGGCGATCTCCGGCGTGCCGTCACCGTCGAGATCGCCGACCTCGAGCGTCCCGGTGAGGTTCTTGTACATCATGCTCTGGTCTTCGAGCGCATGCGTGCGCGCGTCGTACACTTGTAACACGCCGTTATAGAGATGCCCCAAGCTGAGCAGATACTCGAGATCCGCGTCTCCATCGAGCTCGGCGACTTTCACCGAAGCGACGCCACCCCAAGTGTGTACATCCGGCAGATCGGTCGAGTGGTATTCGAGATAGTGCGTCTCTCCATCGATGACGTGGAGAACACCATCGCCATAGCTGCTGTTCGATTGTGAAGAACACATCACGATCTCCAGCGTTCCGTCCCCGTCCATATCTGCGAGATCGACTGCGGCGAGCGGACCGACGAGATCTAGGCTCTCCCAGACGATCTGGCGAGCTACGGTATCCGCCACGTACAAATGATCCGGCCCGGTCGAGCTCGCGCCGGCACCCCAAATGATCTCCATCGTGCCGTCGCCGCCGACATCACCGACGACCACATCCGTCGTGCCGTGTTCTGGATTCGCGACACTGAATAGGTCTTGCCTGGTCTCCACGGAAACGACGTGCACGGCGCCCCATTGATTGTCGCCGTAGATGATCTCGGGAAGCCCGTCGCCGGTCACGTCCGACAGAGACAAAGATCCAATGTCGTGACTCGTCTCGACCGTCATTTTTTCGGCGCGCAGGTCTGCATCAAACACGCGGATTGCGGACCATCCTTCGGCGGCGACGATCTCTTCCATACCATCTTCATCGAGATCGGCGAGCTCGACCAACACTCCAAATCCGGTCATCTGTGTCCATTCGACGGCTGCAGTGTTTCGATCGACGACCACACCGATCGAGCTGCGATCGGCGATCACCAGCTCGGAGCTATCGTCGGTGTCGACGTTGCCGACGGCGATGCGGGAGCCACCGTGTGGAGCCGATCCGGACGGGACGTATTGTCCTCCGTCATATCGATACATCGAAGTTTCATTGTCGCCGAGAATGAACATTTCGCCGCCGTCGATCACCAGGTGGTTGATGGGGTGGCCCACGGAAAAACGGGTACGTTCCAAAAAGGTCAGCGGGTCATAGACCAACAGCGTGCCGTCTTCCAAAGCAACGTAGAGCTCGCTCGCCGAGTCGAGATCCAGATCGGCGACAACAATCGTGACGACGGCGCGTTCATGCGGTGCGCTGACATAGACCTGCGCGTATTCGCCGTTCGGCATCTCCGTGACCACGTACCAACGTGAGTTTTGGCGGAAGCCGGATGAGCCTCCTCCGGCGATGATCTCTGCTTTGCCGTTGCCGTCGAGATCGTGCAGCACGAGACCGGCTAGCCCAATTCCCGAACCGTAGAGCGCCATCGTCCATTCGAGCTCGAGCTCTGCGCGCGCATCCTCGGGCGTGAGCGCTCCGAAAGCGACCAGCGCCGTGAGCGCGTAAGAAAACGTGCCTCGCTGAAGCGGCATGGGATCTTTTGAGCGTGTCTTCGGAACGCGTCAAGCCGTCCGTGGGCCAAGACGCCACGAAAACGAGCAGCGCTTCGAAAAATCGCGGCGAACGGCCTCGCGGGCAAATGCGCTGGACGTAACCGTGAATCGACGGCGCGCACTCCCGGTGAAACAATGGGCGTCGAAGTGCGACCTCGCGCCCGTCAACAACCTCGAATAGGACGGACGATCGCGCCTTACACACTCGATGACACGATGGCGCGCCTCATTGCGGTGCTCCCGTTTCACTACCGAATTTATGTGATCGCGCGACGAGTGGTGCGCGGCCTTTTCAAACATCACGCCTTCGATCACGCGGCGACCATGGCGTTCTACTTCTTCCTCGGATCGATCCCGCTGTTGGTGCTGGCGACGATGTTGCTCGGTGTCGTGGTGCGCGAGGGCCCGGCGATGTTGGAGCCGCTTTATCACGTCGTCCCGGGCCTCACCGGGGAGATGATCCGTACAACGCTGCGCGATGTTTCCGAGACGCAGACCGGCTCCTTTGCACCTTTGAGCTTCGCCGGCTTTCTCTATCTGACGTCGAACGGCTTCCACAACTTGATGGACGTGTTCGAGTATCTTGCGGGCGCCGAGCCTCGGCCTTGGTGGCGACAACGTTTGTGGGCGATCGGCTGGGTCGCCGCGGCGATCATCACTATTTTCGCGACGCTGGGGATCTTGCTGGCGACGAACGGGTTCCTCGGGGTCATCACTGCCGAGTCGGTGCCGACGCCGGTATTGGTACGCAGAGTCCTGACCAGTGTGCAGGGCTTGTGGCAGCAGGACGGGCTGATCTTCATTGTTGGCGCTGTGATGACTTTCTGGCTGGCCGCCTTTTATCGACTTTCGGTACGTCATCCCAGCGCGGTGCGAAGGCGCGTTTGGCCGGGCACGTTCATCGCAGTGTTACTGTTCGTTCTCGTCACCTGGATCTTCAGTGCATATGTTCGGACGCTCGGACATTATGCACTGTTTTATGGAACAGTCGCGGGCCTCGCCGTAACCTTGCTCTGGTTCTATTTGGGGAGCCTCGCCGTGCTCACCGGCGCGGAGGTCAACGCCCAGCTCGAAGGCCTGCGCGACGTGCATCCAGCCGTGCCTTCTTCGTCGTCGTAGGCATCGACGGCATCGATGGGGGGCATCGAGATCATGCGTTGGACCCGATCGTGCGCGGTCGTTACTGCGGGGACATGAACAGAGAGAGATTCGTCGCCGCTGTCCTTGCTCTTGGTGCTTTCGCTTGTCGCAACACCGCGACGCCACCGCCGGAAGTCCACACCTACGCCGCTGAAGCGCGTGGCATCTTCGCGAATTCCTATTTGGTCGAATCCGACGAAGGTGTCGTCGCGATCGACGCCGCGCTCACCGTATCCGACGCGACCGCCTTGCGCGCACGTCTCGACGCGTTGAAAAAACCGCTGCTCGCAGTGTTGCTCACGCACGGTCATCCCGATCATTACAACGGTGCAGCCATCCTGGCCGAAGGTACAGGTAGCGAGCTGATCGCCCTCGCCTCCGTCGATCGGGTGATCCGCGAAAGCGACGCCGCCAAAGAACAACAATGGCGTCCGATGTTCGGCGCCGAGTGGCCGGAAAAACGGGCGTTTCCGACCCGCACCGTACGCGACAGCGAAACGTTGGAGCTCGCGGGAATGCGCTTCACCGTACATGAGCTCGGAAGCGGTGAGTCGCACGCGGATTCGTATTGGGTGTTGGAAGACGAGGATCCAAAAAACGTCCGCGCGTTTGTCGGCGATGTCGTCTTCAACGGCGTCCACTCGTACCTCTCGGACGGCCACCTCGACGCCTGGCTCGCAACGTTGGATCGCATGGAGCGTGAGCTCTCCTCAGTGGAGACGATCTATCCCGGACACGGAGCGGCAGGGGGGCGCGAGCTCTTCGCAGCGCAGCGCGAATACCTGCAGTTGTACCGCGCGACGGTCGCTAAGCTCGCCGCAGGCGCATCTGCGCTGGACGACGCACAAAAAGCCGAGCTGGTGCGTGTGATGAAGGAGAAATTGCCCACCGATCGTTTGGAGTTTTTGATCGCGCTCGGGGCCGATGCGGTCGCGGCGAATCTGCGCTAACTAAGAACAAAGTCGTGCGGGACACACCGAAGCTTTCGGCGATCGATCTCAACCTACTCGTCGCGCTCGACGCGTTACTGCAGGAAAGTAACGTCACGCGTGCGGGAAAAAGAGTTGGATTGACGCAGTCCTCGATGAGCCACGCGTTGAAACGGTTGCGCGAGCTGTTCGGCGATCCACTGTTGGTGAAGCACGGAAACGACCTGCGCCTGACGACTTTCGCCGAAGAGCTCACTCCGAAGATCGAACACCTGATGCGCGAGCTTCGTGAGACTCTGCTGGAGAGCGGGACCTTTGATCCGCTTCGCGATACGCGGACGATCACCATCGGCACCAACGACTATTGTGCGTCGGTGCTGATGCCGCAGCTCGCTGCACATCTAGCCCGGGCGGCACCTCATCTCGAGCTTCGAATCCGGACCCTCTCCGAACAGGCACCGTTCGAGCCCCTCGCGAACGGCGAGCTCGACGTGGCGATCGGCGTCTATTTGAAGCCGCCGGCATATATCGAGTCTGAAATACTGTTCGAGGAACGTTTCCTTTGTATGGTCGCCAAACGAAAGAAGGCACTCTCGCTGGAGGAGCTCGCCGCGCACGATCATGTGTTGATCTCCTCGCCGGGAGAAGGTCCGGGCATCGTCGACTTCGCGCTTGCACAACACGGCTTGTCGCGCCGAATTGCGGTTCGGGTGCCCTTTTTTTCGGTGGCCCCGGCGATCGTCGCCGAGACGGACTATGTATTGACGGTGCCCGCGCGCCTGGCGCGGATCTTCGAGGCCTCACACCGACTGCGCACTTTCGAACCGCCGCTGGAGCTGAACGGCTTCAGTGTACGGATGTGGTGGCATGCGCGTACGGAGCGAGATTCGGCGCGACGCTGGTTGCGCGAACAGATTCGTTCGATCAGTCAAGGCGCGTGACGGAAGCGAGCCCGAGCACGGTAACATCGTCGGGCTGAGGAACGGCGCCGCGAAAGTCTTCGGCTGCACGCACTGCGCGTTCGACGCAGGCTTCGATCGAAGCAAATGCAGAGAGCTCCGCGATCACCCGCGATTCCTCCAGCGCTTCGCCGGCCGCGTTCCACTGATCGAACAGACCGTCGGTGTAGAAGAACAGTCGATATTCGCCGGGCAGCTCGATCGTTCGTTCCGTCCACGTTTCATCTTCGAGCAAACCGAGGAACGGTCCGGCGGTATAGATCTCGGCGATCGCTCCATCGGCGAACAACAACACCGGAGGCGCCGCAGCATTTGCATACGTCAGACGAGGAGGATCCGTACGCAGATCGAGCTCCACACAACATGCAGAGAGCCGCACCAAACGACCGTGCGTCGCGACGAGCTCGCCGTTCAATGCAGTCAACAGCTCCGCAGGCGACCTCGCATCTTGATGTCGCGCCAGCAGCGTGCGGACAACGATGGTGCGGAGCGCCGCTTGTACGCCGTGTCCCGTCGTATCGCCGAGAAAAATGCGCAATTTTCCGCCGGAAAGTGACACATCGTAGAGATCGCCGCCGACCTCTTCCGCCGGTTTGTACGAAGCCGCGAATTGGATACGTGGATCGCTCAACGGCACCGGCAACAACGCTTCTTGAAACGCGCGAGACTCCTGAAGGTCCTCTTGGATACGATCGAGCGCGGAACGGAGCGCCTGTTCGCGATCGCGCAATGCGCGAGTTTTCTCTTCGAGCTCGGCCAGAAAACGCGCTTGTTCATTGAGCAGATTCGAGCCGACCGAATTGCTGGCGACCAACATCTTGTCGAGTCGCTCGTGGGCACGTTCCACACTCGCGAGCTTGCGCTCCAGACGAGCGACCGTCTTCTTCAGAATCTCATTCTCTTCTTCGATCGACATCAAGCGCGTTCGACGATTGCACACTCGACCAAAGTGCAGTTGTGAAAACGCGGGCGATCGAGCTCAGGATTGCTCGAGTCGAACGCGCCGAGCTCACCGTAGGAATAGAAGCCGATGATCGGCACACCTTCACCGAATCCGCGGATCATCGACTGCACCTCTTTGGCTGTCGAAGCGCCGAGCGTCAACGTGCGCGCGCCACAGCTGGCGAACAACACCGCGACAGGTCTTCGCCCGCCGAGGCGTTCACACATCGAAGCCGTCGCAGCGTCGGCGCTCGCCAAAATGTGCTCGCGCGTGGAACGGCCGAGCTGCACGCGGCATCCTTCGTCGACGCGGCCGCCGAGCGCGATCGAATCGGTCGCGGCATCATAGAAAAACGGCGAGCGGATCACGTAGTGGATCTGTTCACCTTCGCGCGGGCTGTGATCGAGCAACGCGAAAGGGAAGGTGGCCATAATGTCTGGATCGAGATGTTCACCGACGTAACGCCGGACAAGCTCGATCGCCGGTTTGTGGTCGATTTGATAGACGCGCCCACCTTCGGAGCGCGTGACAACGCCGGAAGTGCCCATAGGTTGAAAGCCGCTGCGCGTGACGATCAATGCGTCGACGTCGCCGCCAAGCAAGAGGATGGGAATCGAGTCGCTGAGCACGCGATCGTTCGCGATCTGATAGGTCTTCACGAACGCGCCGCCGTCGCCGGGTGCGCCGCCTGCGATGACCAAGTCGCGCCCGCAGAGCTCGTGGAGTGTGTCGACGACTTGTTCGCCGACGAAGCTGAGCGCGGCATCGGGGAAGGTGATCGCCAATCGAGGTTTGCCGTTGAAACCGGCGCGTGCGGCTTCGAGGGCGCGTTTCACGGCGCCGCGTGGATCTTTGGAGAGATCTTCGGCGACGCCGAGCCCGAGCTCCATGTGCTCCGAAGCGAGCACCAAAACGGACACGGAGTCTGTGGTGTAGCCGGCGTCGGTCGCTTCACCGAGCGTGGTACATCCGATCAGCGGCGCATCGGAAACGGAACGCACGCCGCGCGCGACCTCCGCGACATCGAATTGCGCACCGACGAACACAATGATCACGCGTTTCGCGGGAAGAGCACCGTGCGCGAGCGCATTCGCAATCGCTTCTTTTCCCGCTGCGAAGCTGTCTTCGAGGAGCTCGCTATGTCCGCTGACTGCACAAAGCGACATCAAAGAGCCGCGTCCCACAGCCGCGCGCGCTGATCAAGTGATCGCAGGAAGCAGGCGCGCCGTGACACGCAGGATTTTTCCGTCGAGCACGGCTTCGAGCTTGCAGCCGCCTTCGTGCGCCACACGTGCCAGCCCGAGCCCGCCGGGTGTGCGCTCCGGCCGGCGCGCGACATCGAGGAGCTTCGCTTGATACGCTTCTTCGGCGGTCGGAAAACTCTCCACGAAACGCACCGCGGCAAACACGCGTTCCGGGCCTTCGTCTCCCGTGGCAACGGGGTTCTCGACGGAGATGGCGCCCGATTTTTCGTCGCCCCAGACACGCAAACGAAACACCGACTCTTGGGACCAATCGCCGTATTTGATCGCGTTTTCGAGCAGCTCGCCGGTGACCATGGCCAACGCTTCGCAGCCGGCGATGTCGATGAACACCGCTTCCAAACAACTCTGCACGGAGGTGCGCAGGCGATCGATGTTCGACCACTGATTCTTGACGGGGACGTCGATCGAGAAGCTGAAGTCTTTCATCACTAGCTCGCCTTGAGCTCGAGCATGCCGTCGTTCTTTTTGAACACGCGGAGTGCGTCGAAGCTGACGCGTTGCCACTTGATCGCGCCCGCGTAGGCGATGATCAAGCGGACCTGTTTTTTGCGTGCGTCCTCGATCAGATCGATCACCGAGGTGATCGTCGACGAGTTGAAATGTTGCAGCTCGTGAAAGCGCATTTCCACCGGGACGCTGCGTTTCTTGGCGACTTCGACGATGCGTTCGAAGAACGGGCGCAAGACTTTCTCGGGATTTCGTTGATTGCTCTTGCCGCGCCAAGTGAGCAGCAGCGTGGGCGGCTCAGCGACGTCTTCGACATCGATCCGGAGATCGGAGGACAACAGGCTCTCTACGGATTCGCTCATCATGCTCCCGGTGCCAGAAAACGCGCGTAACTTTCTACGTTCGCCACGCCGCGCGCAAGCAGACTTGCATCCGCCGGCGCGATCGCGGCCCGCGCATTCACCAGCTCCGCCGCACGCCGCGCCGTTGCCGCCGCATGCAGCGTGAGCTCTGCGCGTTCGAAGGCGCTCGACGCAGCCGTATAACTCACCGACGCTTCTTCTTTTTGGCCGCGCAAGGATTGGACTCCCGCGCGGATCGCCGTCGCTGCTGCGGCGGACCAAGGCACCCTCGTTTTGTCGAGCACCGAAGCTTCGGCGAGCGCGCGTTTTTCTTCGCCGAGCGCGAGATAAACTCGGCCGCGCAGATCGTGTGTCACGCAACGAACGACCACGCTGCGCAGATGTTGTGCGCGCGTTAGGCTCGGCCAAGCGCGATCCAAACGATCGCGCGCGCTCGCTGCTTTCTGTTGATAGAGATCCGCTTCGCAAGCGGCGATCAAATGGGTCCAATGTTGGAGATGGTAGCCGTGGCTCGACCACTGTGCGATCGCGTCGTCCGCTTCGCGCAGGGCTTCATCTCCTCGATCCGCGAGTAACAAGAGACGCGGCGTCACGTTCGTCCGCGCGGTTGTGACTGCGTAAAGATCGCCGCGTTCGCTCGCTTCCTTGAGCGCGGCCGGTGCGCGGCGAGCGACGGTGTCGGTTTCGCCGAGGTACCACAACGCAGGCTGCAACCACCAAAACTCGAGTGAGCCCATCTCCCAGCCGATGTCGGCGCAGCGCTCGCGAAATAAGGAGACGGCATATTCGCACAGGTGCACCGATTGCCGGAATTTTCCTCGGCACCAAGAGGTCACTGCCGTCGCGGACACCGCCCACGCCAGCGCGTGTGGATGCGCGATCTCTTGCGCGATCGCCTCCGCACGTTCGGTGAGCATCGCCGCGCGCGACCACTCGGATGCACCTTCGAGCCCGCCGAGGATCGCCTCCCAAGAAAACGCGCGCGCGATGCGGTAAGGCTCGCCGGTGTCGAGCGCGAGTAAGATGTGTCGCGCGTGAAAATCAGCGGCGCGGATCAGATCCACGCCACCGAAACCGTTGCCGATCGACCAGCATACGTCGATGCGCGCCAAGGTGCGTGGATCGACTTCGACGCTCTGTTTGCTCTCGTAGTCATAACCGCGCAGCCGCAAGCGCGCGCGGTGATAGAGCAACGAAGCGAGCGAGACCAGCGGCGACGCGGGCAACTTCGAGCCCAGATGATCAAGCACGCGCGTGACGACTTCGATCCCTTGATCGATGTGACCGGCGCGCAACAACGTCTCCGCGGCTCGACGTTCGAGCGTCATCACTTCGTCATTGTTTGCGCCCGGTACTGCATCGAGAAACGCTTGGGCCGCGAGCGCACCACGGCCTCCGTTGGCCAACGCTTCGGCGAGGCGAATGCGCAACGCTTGTGCGCCCTCCAGCGGCGGTGGATCGAGCGCAACTTGATAGAGCGCCGCGGCTTGATCGAAGGCCAGCGCATCGGCCGCGCGATCCGCTGCGCGCACCGCAAAAGGACGCGCGCGATCGAGATCGCCGGCCGAACGAAACAATCTCGCGACGGTCTCCGGATCCGCACCCTCGAGCGACTCCGCAGCTTCCGCGAGCGCACGTTGAGCGCCGGTGAGCGCGGGAGCGTCGAGCTCGGCGAGCACCGCATCGCGCACGACTTGATGCAAGACGTCGACGTCGCGGCCGTTGCCGCGAGTGACCGTACGGATCAAACGTGCCGAGCGAAGCACGGACTCCGCTTCGGCTCCTTCTTCGCCGCCGATGCCCACCGACTTGCGCAACACGTCTTGGGCGATCGGACCGCCGGCCGCAGCCACCGCGGACAACACGCGACGCGGGATCGACTCGAGCTCGCGAATACTCTCGCTGACCACTGTCTGCAGGGACAGTGCGCGCGGCGCGCCACCAGCGTGTGCTCGCCGAGCGAGCGCCTCGATGAACAACGGGCTTCCGCCGGATTCACGCGCGACGTTCTCCGCTTCGTTTCGCGCGGACAACAACACAGCCAAGGTTCGCGCATCTTCCGGCTGCAATGGCCCCAGCTCGAGCTCACGCGCCGGCAAGGAACCGAGCGCGAGCACCAGCGGACTATCCGCATCTTCGCTGCGGTACGAAGCGATCAACAATAACGCGGGAGGATCCGGCGGTGAGAGCAGATCCGCGAGCAACGCGGCGCTGTCGAGATCGCCGAAGTGGAGATCGTCGATCCACAAGACCAACGGATGCGCGTCTGCGATTCGGCTGAGCACTTCGCGCAATGCGGCGAACGCGCGGCGGCGGAGCTCGGGTGCATCGACCGCGGCTTCGCGACCGCTGATCGACGACGCTAAACGTCCATACACCGGAAAAACGCGGGCCAACGCGCGTGCATCGCGCGGCACGAAACGATCAGCGTCCGCGGCGGGCAACGCGCGCAGATATTGGGTCAACGCATCGACGATCCCGTCGAACGCTTTGTAAGGAACGGTCTCGCGCTCGTAACAACGGCCCGCGAGCATCACCGCTTCCGGCTCCAGGCCATCGACGAAGTGGCGAACGAGCGCTGTTTTTCCGAGCCCGGAGCGCCCGCTGATCCGCACCACATGCGGTTGACCTGCGCGCGTCGCGACCCACGCATTCGCCAAGACGCCGAGCTCTTTTTCACGACCGACCAGCTCGAGCCGGCCCGGCGACGGCGTCAACGCGGGCCGCGTCGGACCGCTGAGATCGCGCGTCGAAAACGCAGCGGTGTCATTCTTCGGCGCCACACCGATCTTCTCCAGAAGTTGGGCACCCGTCGGCCGCGCTTCGGCATCGCGCGCCAACAAGGACAACGAAAGCTCGACGAGATCCGCCGGCAAATTAGGGCGATCGAGCCGGGGATCGATCGCGTCGCGCGACACCTTATTGATCAAGATGTCGTTGATGTTGCCGCCGAACGGATGTTTGCCGCGCAACACTTCGTAGAGCATCACGCCGATCGCGTACCAATCTGCTGCCGGTGTCAGTGGCTGCGTCATGATCTGTTCGGGCGCCATATAGGCCGGCGTACCTTTGATGCGCGGATCGAGCGTGCGGTGCTGACCGCCGTCGAGCTCGGCGACCAGCCCAAAATCGAGGATCACCACGCGCCCGGCCGACGTCACCAACACGTTCGAGGGCTTCAGATCGCGGTGCAACTTTCCCGCTTCGTGCAACGCGTGCACACCGGCGATCAACTGCGGCAGAGCACCGCGCAGGCGTGATTCGTCGAACTGATCTTCCGGCCAGGTCTTGTCCGGTACGTTGCCGGTCGGCGGGAACAAAACGTTGTTGCCCGACGAAGGCAAGGTGTCCGCATTGGCGAAAGTCGCGAGGCTCATCGCGCTGGAACGCGAACCGGAGGTCCACTCGCGGAAGCTGACGCCGACGATCAGCTCCATCACCAGCCACCAATCGCCCTCGGCGTTGAAGAGCTCATGAAGGCGCGCCAAGTTTGGATGGCGCACGTCGGCGAGGCTGCGGAACTCTTGTTTGAACGCGTAGAGCGATGCGGGATCGACGCTGTGCAAATTTTTCAGCGCGACCGGCGCTTCTTGCACGTGGTCCCACGCCTCGATGACGTGCCCGAAGCCGCCGGAGCCGAGCGTGCGCACGAAAGAGAAGCGGCCCGCGAGCTTCGCCGCTTGAGTCGGGGCCGACACCGCTCGCGTTTTCTCACAATTCGTCGATCAACCCCAGCGTACATCGCGGGACCACATCCCCGCCGCGCTTCTCAGTTTGCGACAGAAAGGGAAACGCCGACTCCGTCAGAACGCCATGTTCTCGCATCAATCTTCTTCGTCGCCGTACGCGCGCGGATCGATGTCGTGTTTCGTGAGCCATCGGCGCAGCTGCGTGCGGTGGATGCCGAGCTCTCTCGCCGCCGTCGCTACTCGACCATTCGCGCGCCGCAAGCTCTCTTCGATCTCGCCTTTTTTCGGCATCTGCGTCCGTTCACGCGCCACCGGTGTTTCGTCGGCCGGCTCGAGCGCAAGCCCCGCGTTCGCCGACAAACGCGCCGCCCCGACACGCCGCTCTTTCGCTGCGAGCGCCGCACGCGCCGCATCTTTGCTCTCGGCGATCAGCTCACGCACATTGCCCGGCCACCGTCTCAGCAACACCGCTTCGATCAACGAGACTTCCGGCGACAACGAGGCCTGCGTCTTTCGCAGCTCGCGCGCGACGAGATACGCGATCTCTTCGCGACGTTCGCGGAGCGGAGGCAACGCGACCTCCGGCCGGCCCATGCGAAAATAGAGATCCTCACGAAAACGTTTCGCCGCAACCTCGCCGCGCAATCCGCGATGCGTCGCCGAACAAAAGTTGAGCAAGACACTCTTCGGACGCGACGCACCGAGCGGCAACACCTCGCGCGCTTCGAGCACACGCAGGAGCTTCGCTTGTACGGCGAGCGAGAGCTCACCGACTTCGTCGAGGAACAAAGTGCCGCCGTTCGCCGCTTGGATGTAGCCGTCGGCGTCCGCATCCGCGCCCGAATACGCGCCTTTTTTCGCGCCGAACAACAAACGTTCCGCCACCTGCTCCGGGATCGCTGCACAGTTGACGGGAATGAACGAACCGCCCGCGCGCGCGCTTTTCTCGTGAAATGCACGGGCCGCGAGCTCTTTGCCCGAACCGCTCTCACCGGTCACGTGAAGCACGTCGCCATGCTCCGCAGCGCGGCCGATCGCGTCCCAGGAGCCTTTCAAGGTCGCGCCCATGATCACGCTGCCTCCAGCGTCCATCGGCGTAACTTGAAATGGGCGGATATCCTCGAAAGGAAGAAAGATCGAGTCCCCGCAGCGGATCACGCGCGGCGCCTCGCTCTTCACCTCGCCGCTCACGCGTACACCGTCGAGGTGTGTGCCGTTGCGGCTCCCGAGATCGCGGATCGTCCATACGCCGCCTGCAAAACCGATCTCGGCGTGTTGGCGCGACATACACCCGTCTTGAATATTCGCGTCGCGGACTTTGCCGCGGCCGAGCGCGATCGTTTGATCTTCGAGCGGCAGCGGAGAGCACAAGGCTTCATCGCTGGAAAAAACTAACAACAATCCGGGGACGGGCTCTGTCTCCGCGACCACTTCGCGATGCGCCGCCTGATCGATGGTCCTGCTGATCGTAGCCAACGGGCGTCTCTTTTTGGACTCGTATCGCGCTCGCGGTCTTCGCTGCAAGAGACTCGCGTCTCAGGGATAGGCGCCCGAGGAAGGCCGCGAATCCCAAAGCGCGACCACCTCCGGCGCATTCTTCTTCGATGGACAAAGCGTCGCTGTCGCCCCATTCGTCTGGCGTGGATCTGCGCGCGCACCTCGCCGGTTTCAGGAGCGCTCTCGAACAACGGCGCAGATTCGACGCGGCGATCCCGGTGATCACCGGCCAACCCGTGATCGGGAGCCTGGCCTCTTTTCGGCGCGACGCCTTCGAAACACTGCGCCTGGCCGGCGATCAAGGCGATCTCGTCCGGCTCGACATGTTCTACAAACGTGTCTGCCTGACGAAACACCCCGACGCGATCGCCGCGTTGCTCGAGTCACCCGAAACGTGGGAGCGCACCACCGGGCTCGCACCGCTGCTCGGAAAAAATGTGCTGACGACGATCGGCGACGAGTGGTCCGCGAATCGTCAGATGGCGCAACCGTCGTTCCATCAAAAGATGGCCGCCGCAGCCGCAGGTGAATTCGCAAAAGACGCGGGTCCCTTGCTCGACGCGTGGCCCGCGCATGGAACGATCGACGTGGCGCTGGAAGCGATGCGCCTCTTTGCGCTCCTGGCACCCCGCACCTTCGGCATGCCGGTGCGCACCGATGAAGCACACAAATTCCCGGGCGTCGTGCAGCGTCTTCAACACTGGGGTTTCAAAGTCGTCGCCGGCGGACAACCACGCTCGCGCCAAGTCGAAGAGGATCTCGCGTTCCTTTACAGCATCATCGATCGAGCGCTCGATACGCCCGCACCGGCGAACGCGCCGCCATCTTTCCTGGAGCGTATTCGACAAGACCAACAGATTGAGCGATCCGCGCTGCGCGGTCATCTGATGTTGATGTTGATCGCCTCTGCAGATAATCCGCCGAACACTTTTGCGTTCACGGTATGGATGCTCGCGCAGCGTCCCGAATATGCGGACAAGCTTCGCGCGGAGCTCGCAGCGATCGGTCCGGGCGAGCTGTCGGTAGATGAGATCGACGCATTGCCGCTGCTCGATCATGTGCTCCAAGAATCGATGCGCCTCTACCCACCGGTGTGGTTTCTGGCACGTGTCGCCAAGCGCGATACCGAGCTGCTCGGCCACCGCATTCCCGCGGGGACGATGACTTTCGCCAGCACTTGGCATGCACACCGGCATCCCGCGCACTGGGATCGTCCGGAGATCTTCGACCCGGATCGTTTCCAGGCCGACCTGGTCGTGAAGCGGCATCGATATGCGTATATTCCGTTCGGCGCAGGAGAACGCCGCTGTATCGGCTCGCGGATCTCACGCCTCGAGATCAAATCTTTGCTCGCGCACTTTTTGCGACGCTTCCGCGTTCGTCCCGGGGCAGAGGCGCTTCCGCTCGAAGGTACTTTTGCTCTCCGTGCCCGCGGCGGCGTCCCGGTACGTCTCGAAAAAATCGACTGATCATGGATACAACATCATTCGCGCTGCTCCGCTCGGGGCTGTTCTCTGGATTGGCGGATACTGCATTTGTCGATCTTGTCCGCGAGGCCACCTCGGTCGAGGTACGCGAAGGCGAGATCCTCGTGCGCGAAGGTGATCCGGCGGACGCGTTTTACGTGGTGCTTTCGGGTCGCCTACAAGTGTACACCCAAGCCGCGGCCGGACAACTCGTCATGCTCACGCAGCTCGATCCGGGCCAACACTTCGGCGAACAAGCGTTGCTCACTGAAACGGGACGCCGCTCCGCGAATGTACGCGGTCTTGCGCCGATCTCCACGGTCGCCCGTCTCGCACGCGAACACCTCTCTGTTTCGCTCGCCAGCAGCCCGGAGCTCGAACAAGGACTGCGTAGATTGGGACAACGCCAACAAGACGAACGCCTCTCGCGCCGCACCAGCCTGGTTCGTGAGCTGCTCACCGGCTCTTCTTTCGGAGTCAAAGAGCGCACCTGGCCAAACGGACAGGTGCTCTATCGTGAAGGTGAGCCGACCGGTCCAGTATATGTCGTCTTGTCAGGCCATATCGAGCTGTACACCGAACGCGACGGTGCTTCGGTTCGTGTCGCGCGCGTGGGCCCCGGTTTGTGCGCGGGCGAGCGCGACGAAACTGTTCGTGCGGTGACCGCGATCGTCGACGGCGACTCGCGTCTGCTCGAAGTTTCGCGGGAAGAGCTGGCGCATCGCGCCGCCAGCTCTCCCGAGCTGCGCCATCATCTGTCTGCGCTCGAACGTGTTTGGGAGCTCCCGCAACGCGGTTACGTCACGCAATACGCGGGCGATCTCGAAGGCCAGCCCTGCCTCACGCAGATGTTTCATTTGCGTGGAGGACGTCGGGTCGTCTCCACACACATCGTCGGCGAAGAACAGGTGCGGCTCGAGTCCTCTCCCGGTGAAGCTGCGCGTTGGATCGCCACGCCCGACGGACAGGTCCGCGTCGGGGTCGAGAGCGACGGTCGAGTCTGGGGCGTCGAAGCGAAGTCGACACAACCGGTGCTCGCAGCGCTCTTCTCACGCGCGATCGCCGGCGAAGCGCTCACCCTCCTGGAAGAAACCGAGCTCGCCCGCACCGGACAGCTCACGCGGGAAGTCGAGGCCATGTTGTGCGCCTGTTTGCGCATCACGCGCGCGACAGTGCAGGCTGCGATCCGCAACGGTTTGGTCGACGTCGCCGCGATCCAACAACGCACGGGCTGCGGCACATCTTGTGGTTCGTGTGTTCCGGCGGTCGTGGAGCTGCTCGGCGAGGCCGCATTCTGGCCGGTGAGCGCGGCGAACGTCGTCGAGCTCACGCCCGATGTGCGCAAATTGGTGATCGTTCCCGTGGGTGCACCGCTGCCGCACGCGCGACCCGGGCAACACATCGTCGTCCGCGTGACCACGCCGTCGCGAACGATCGAACGTCCGTACACTTTGTCGGGTGCAGCCGGCGGTCCTTGGGAAATCACGGTGAAGCGCGAGGAAGGCGGCGCCTTCTCCAGCTGGTTGTTCGAGGAGGCCCGTACCGGCGTGCGCTTCGAAGCCTCGACACCGATGGGCTCGTACACTTTCGACGAAGGTCCTGCGCCGGTGATCTGTTTCGTCAGCGGCATCGGCGTGACGCCGGCGCTCTCTTTCGCGCGTACACTTTTGCGCAAAGGTCTGCCGCACCGTTTGGTGATCGATTGGTCGACCCGCTCCGAACGCGACACCGCGATCCTCGGCGAGCTCGCTTCCGCAAACGCGCCGAATCTCACGATCAAAACACGGATTACCAGTCGCTCCGGCCGACTTCGTTCCGACGAAACACACGCCTTGGCCGCACGTTTCCCGACCGCAGTCTTTTACTTGTGCGGCTCGGAGGGCTTCATGAATGACGTCGCGACGTGGCTGGAGAGCGCGGGCGTGGCCAAGGAACGCACGCGTATCGAACACTTCAATCGCGAGGCGCTCGCGTGAAGTCTATCCTGCAAGGACCTTTGGTGGTGGCGCATCGCGGAGGCTCTTATGTAGAGCTAATCGGCGAGCAAACAACTGCACACTTTGAACGTGCGGCGAAGCTCGAAGTCGATTTCATCGAAGTCGATATTCGCGAGACCGCAGATCGACGTTTGATCTGTATGCACGATCCCGAATATGCGGGTCTGTCGGTCGCCGGCTCGACCTATACCGAGCTGGTGAGTGCCGCGCGCTCCGCCTCGATTCCAGTACCTGCGTTGCTCGGTGAGCTGATCGAGATCAGCCGTGGGCGCGTCAGCCTCGATCTCGAGCTCAAGGTCGGTGGGATCGAACAACATTTGGTCGACGAAGTCTCAAGTTTCGACCGACAGATCATCTTCAAGTGTTTCGACGACGCGGTCGTGCGAACGCTGAAGAAATACTCACCCGCATCGATCGCCGGTTTGTTGCTCGGCGTCCGCAAGCCGCGACTCGGTCCGCTGACGCGAATGTCCGAGCTGTTTCCAGGGGCGCGCGCGAAGCTGTGTCATGCAGATTTCGTCTCCCCGCACTATCGATTGCTGCGTTTCGGTTTCATCAAGCGCATGCGCCTCCTCGGCCTGCCGGTATTGGTGTGGACGGTGAACGATCCGGCGATCGCCGCGCGCGTGTTGTCGGCGGGCGCCGGCGTGATCACCGACCAGCCCGAGCTCTGTCTGAAGCTTCGCAGAAGTCCCGCTCCTTGACGGACGTCCCGTCGTGGATATCGCGAATGACCGTGACCAAACCCCTCTTCATTGCGCTCTTCCTCCTGCTCACGCTGGTTGCGTGCTCGACATCGCCGTATGAGCGCGGGCTCGCGCTCGGCGAAAAACACGTCGAACAGTTGCGTGCCAAAACGCTCACTTTCGAGCAGTTTGCCGCTGACACCGCTGATGCGATCGATGAAGACGCGGATGACCGCGAGATCGCCGACTTTCACCGCGGGTACCGCGAAGGTGTCGCGCCGGAGCGCGTGTTGCTCGCAGCGTTGATCGCCGGCGAGGCCGCCGCCGAAACTCTGCGCGCGGCAGGCACGATCGCCGATGAAGTCCTCACGCGAACACGCGATGAGCTCGAAGCCGCCGATCGCGAAGCTGTCCGCGAGGCGGGAAAAAAGACCGGCGAGCTGTTCCGCGCTTTCGAGGACAGTGCCAAAGAATTCGAGAAGGGCGTCCGCGAAGGAATGAAAGAGCGCTAAGACGTCGAGCGCGCGCGCTGAGCCGGGCCAGCGGCGGCGTGAGCTTCCGTACCGCCACCTTGTGTGGTTAACACCCGCACTCCGGGAGATTTCTTATCAAACGATTACACGGACGGTCCGCCCGATGTGGCATGGCGCCGAAGTGCGGCGGCGACATCGACCGTGTGTGATAACCTCGCGCGATGTTCGCGCTGGTACAGCTGACGGCCCTCGCGCTCGCCCAAACGCCGGTGATCGTCGAAACAGATTGGACGCTGACGGCGACGATCTCTTTCTCCGGTGCGCTCGGTGCGCGACGAAATCCGCAAGACGGGATCATCTACGTCGCGCGTCGCGGCTCGAGCTCGGACGGTATCTATCGCATCGGAAACTTCGGGCTCTCCACCCGTGTCGTCGCCGCCGCAAACCCCGCGGGCGTGACGATCGCGGAAAACGGCGACCTGTATTTCAGCGAAGATTTCGGCGGCGTGGTCTACAAAGTCGCGTTTGGTGCGAGCACCCGCAGCACCGCAGCGAACACCTTTCACGCCGGCGACGACGATCCGACCGGCCTGGCGATCGCCCCCTCCTCTTTCGCCGGCACCGCGGTCTCGCCGCTGACCGGTGTCGTCGCCGATCGCGGATTCAACGGCCCCGACGAGCTTTGGGCCTTCACCACCTCGATCGCCGTACCGGCGCGCGCGCTCCACGCCGACACCGGAATCTTGGTCGACCCGGTCGACGTCGCTTTTGGCGCAACCGAGCTCTACGTCGCCGACACCGGTGAAGGATCCGATGGGACCATTTATACGGTCGACTCTACTGGCCTTTTGGCCACTTTCCCTCTTGGACAGGTGCTGGCCGACCCGATCGCGCTCGCCGTCGACCCACAAAACGGCGATCTTCTGGTCGCCGAGCGTTCCACCGGCCGCCTGGTGCGCGTCGCAATTGCCGGTGGCGCGGTCACCGATGTCTTCGGCGGCTTGCCGCTCACTGCAGAAGACTACTCCGCAGTTTCGATCTCCGAAGACAGCCGTGAGTTGATCGTAACGGCCGGCAATCTGATCTACATCTTCCGCCGTTGTTCCGTTCCCGCAGGTGATCCGCTCGACTGCAACAACAACGGTCTCGACGACTCCTGCGATCGCGCGACTGGAGCCATCGATTGCAACGAGAACAACATCCTCGATGAATGTGACATCGCGAGCGGCGCCAGCAGCGACTGCAACTTCGATCAGCTCCCCGACGAATGTCCGGTCTGTCCGCCGGTGGAAGCCGTGTTCTTCATGGACACGTCGGCCTCGATGGACGACGAAGCCGCCGCGTTGTGCGGTAGCCTCTCGGCTGTCGCGCTCGAGCTGCAAGCGCGCAGCATTCAACTGATCAGCGAGCGACTGGGCATCTCCGCCAACCCCGGCGGTTCTTATGCGTGTCTCACCGGCAACGTCATTGCGCGGTACGGCACGACCGTACCTCTGAATCCGCCGGCTTCGGTCGCGGTCCTCGGCGCGTGTCCCGGTGGAAACGAAGCACCGAGCGAAGATTGGGGTCGCGCGGTCGCCGTCGTCGCCGGTGCGCATGCCTGGACGAGTAGCGCCGTTCGTATGGTGGTGCCGATCGCCGATGAAGGCCCGTACTGCGGAGATCCGGTCCGCGATCCTGGGAACGATCGCGAATCGATCGTCCAAGCGAGCACCGTCGCCGCCGCATACAACGTCATCGTCTCGCCGATCACCGGCACAGGCGCATCCGCAGCGGTCGTCGGCATGGCGCAAGATCTCGCGGCAGCCACCGGTGGCAGCGCGCAATCGTCGGTGACGCCGAGCCAAGATCTGGCGATCGCCATCTTCGACAGCGTACGCGCTTCCTGCGCCCTGAATTCCACGCTGGTCTGCACCGACGCCGGCATTCCACCCGACGCCGGCGCAGCTTCGGACGCCGAGATCGACGGCGGAGAAGCCGCAGATGGCGGAGAAGCCGCAGACACCGGAGAAGAGCTCGATGCCAACGAGACCGACGCCGCAGAGGAATCGGACGCGGGCACCGAGCCCAATCCCGACGCGGCTGCGCACGAAGACGCGAGCGAAACGCACGACGACGCGGGCCCGGTCATGATCGACGCAGGCACCACTGTCCCCGCGGACAGCGGCCTCGCCGCCATGGCAGACGCCGGCTCGCCGAGCGACAACGAAGAAGAAGGCTGCAATTGTTCGTCGGCAAAACAGCCCGACATCTCGCCCGCCGGCGTCTTCTTCGCATTTGCCTTCTTCTTCGCGCTCCGCCTCCTTCGCCCACGCCGCCGCTGATCGGCAGCTACTCCGCGACTTCGTCGTATCCTCCGGAGCTCGGAGGCTCGGGAAGCTCCGTCTGTTCGCTCGACCCGGGACGGCGATCGAGGAACAACACGCGATCCGCGACAATCTCCGTCGAATATCGCTTCTGCGCAGTCTCCTTGTCCTGCCACTCGTTCGTGCGCAGACGTCCCTCGATGTGCACTTTTTTGCCCTTGCCCAAATAGTCGCCGCAGATCTGTGCAGTCTTCCCCCAGACCGAGATGCGGTGCCACTCCGTCCGCTCTTGGCGTTCGCCGCTTTTGTCAGTCCACGAGTCTTTGGTGGCGACACTGAACTTCGCCACCGTATGCCCGCCGGGAATGGTGCGGACCTCGGGATCCGCGCCCAAATTGCCTACCAACATGACCTTGTTCAAACTACCCACGTTCGTCTCCTTCTGAGCTCGTGCTCCGAGCTCGATGGACAACGTTGTGAGTTTTCAGCACGAGCTCGTCAACGCAAGACGGCGAACGGAATGATTTCCGAACCACGCAATCAGCGGCTCATGGGAAAACAAAACAAAGAGACTCAGCCCAAGTCTTTCTTCGCTTTCTCGATCGAACGCTCGAGGTCATCGATCGTCTTCTTGAGCGCGTCCTTCGCCTTCTCGCCGCCTTTTTCAGCGCTGTTGCCGAGCGACTTGAGCTGTTTCTTCGCGCCCGAGAGGCCCTCGTCGATCTCGTCTTTCATGACGTCGAGCTCTTGTTCGGCTTCGCTCTTTCCTTGGACTTCACCCTTCAAACGAATCCAGTCGTTCTCCAGTCGGTCGAGGCGATCCGAGATATCGCGATCCGCGACTTCGACTTTCGAGGTCTGCCGTTCACACGCGACGACGCCGCCCAAGAGCCCAAGACCCAAAAATCCGGCTAAAATGCTGTTCTTCAACATAGTCGCCTCCCTAATCCAAGAACCACGCCAGGGGTAAACGGGAGGATTCGTGTCCAAAACCGCGGCGCCTAACGCCTCGATCTTGCGCGCTTACGCATACCCGCGCCCCGCGTAAGCTTCGCGTAAGCGTCCTCGCCGCGCTGGCCGCCGATGCTCTTTCGGTGAGGCTCGAAGACCGCCCCCACCCGTCCCGTTCCATTCTTGGAACCGGCGCGACCTCGAAGGTTGTCGCCTCGAAGCTGCGCACTGTCCTTCGTTCTCCGGACCAACCTCTTGCCGCTTCGCAGCTGCACAAGCCTGCACTCGAGCCGGAACATTTGCGCGCAAAAGTCGAGACTGCGATTCACGCGCTCGAAGATACGACCTCACGCGCGGAGGAGATCGCCGCAGGAAACAAACGATCTTACGGCAAAGCGATCACCCGCTTCCGCCAAAGTGCACAACTCTTTTCGGACATCGTCCCGAAAGATCTACGCGCGCTCTCCGTCGAAGAACGCGCAACTTTGGGAGTCGAGCTCGGCCAACAATTATACACTTTGCTTCATTTGCTGCCGCAGGCGGTCGCGCAGCTCCGGCTGGATGACAAAACAGTCAAAGCCGATGATCTCGAGAACACGCTGTCGAAAGTGTTGTCCGTCTTCGCCGAAAAATTGGCCGAGATCCCGATCCGCCCACCAGCGCTCGAAGGAAAAGACGCACGCGAGACCGTCGCTTGGCTCTCAGAACATCTGCGCTCCGAAGGTGCGTTGACCCCGAACCAACGCTTGGCGGCGCTCTATCTCACCGACTCTGTCGCAGACGACTTGAAGAGCGCGCTGCTCGCGACCGGCGGGAACAGTGCGGAGGTCGACGCCTTGCGTGCCAGCAGCACAAAACAACGCACGAGAGTGTCGCTGTTCGCCAAGACAGCTGCCGCCGTAGCTGCGTCGGCGGCGATCTTCCTCCCGATCATTTTCGGCGGCGGAAATGCGCAAACTCCGAACGCCGTACCCGATGGCCGGAGCGACGGCGGCACCTCCGTCGTGTTGCCTTCGGTCGACCCGCAAGAAGTGCACCCCCCGGAGCGCGTCCGCATTACGACACACATCGATGCTCAACGCAGAGCACTGGACGAAGTGCGCACCTCTTTGATCACCGAAACACCGCTGCAAGGACCGGCGAAGAAAACTGTCGTCGAAACACTCGACGCCGCGGGCTTCAAACCGGACGTCGACACCAGCTTGGAAGAAGCGATCGCCACTTTCCAAACGAGCGCGGGGATCGAGCCGACCGGGCTCCTCGATCCGCCGACCTGGAACGAGCTCGCAGCCTCCGTAATCCTTGCCGACGGACCGAATGCAGCGTTCAGTCCCGCACAACGCGAAGGTGAACAATCGAGCGCCGTACGAGAAAGTGAACAACTCTTGGCCCAGCTCGATCTGTTGCCGCGCGACCGGGTCGATGGTGAATTCGATGCCGCAACGACGCGCGCCTCGCAAACGTTCGAAGCGCAACATCAGGGATACGGCAACGACGGCGCAATCGACATCGAACAATTCCGGGCCATGGCGCGCGCGCTTGCGGGACGTTTCGCAGACAAGCCAGAGGTCGTGTCGCGTCCTTCACCGAACACGACACCCCGCGGAGGTGTCGACATCGACACCATCGTTTTGCACCACACTGCGAGCAACGACACCGCGGGTGATCTAGCGACTTTGACCAGCGCCGCAGCTGAAGTCAGCTCGCACTATTTGATCGGTCGCGACGGAACGATCTATCAATTGGTTCCCGACGAGCTCCAGTCCTGGCACGCCGGCGAATCTCAGCTGCGAGGAGAGCCGAACGTGAATCCGCGGTCGATCGGCATCGAGATCACCAACGATGGTCTCGGCTCGACGCCGTTCACCGACGCCCAATACTCTGCACTCCGGGCGCTCGTTCCGCATCTGGTCGCGAAATATGATATTCCGATCGAGAACATCGTCGGACATAAAGAAGTGGCGATTCCCGCAGGAAGAAAGAGTGATCCCGCAGCCAATTTCGACGAAGGCCGGGTGTTGGCCGCGGTGGAACGTCTGGACGAGCTCGAACGCCTGGGCTGAGCCGCGACGTCGGTCAAGGAATCATCCCGAGTAAGCTCATCCTCAAACGCAGATCGCGCGTCGAAACATGCAGATTCTCGGCAGCGAGATTGATGTCATTGTTTGCGTGTTTCAGAGTCCTACGCACTTCTTCTTCGGCCACGTCGATCGCTTTGCGGACGTTCGCGCTCCGGTCGAGCAAGGTGTGCAGTGACGAAGGTGTGATGCCCAGCTCCTTCGCAGCACCATGGATGCGCCAGCGATGTTTTGCCAGAGTCTCCAACAACAGCGCTTCGGAGACCTCGCCCGACAACGTCTTTCCCGGTTGTTCCACGACAATGCCGGCCCGTTCATCGAGGCGCGCGTTCTCTTCTCTGCTGGTCAACTGCTCCTGATCGCGGTGATCGAGGATCAGCTGCCGCACCTCGTTGCGCAGTCCGCGAACGTTTCCCGGCCAATCACGCAGGATCAAAGAACGAGCGACGGACGCGGGAAACCAAGGCTTTTTCTCAGCTTCGCTGATCGCCAGACGCGAAACATCGCCGAGCTCACGCAGCGCTTCACTCATGAACGCTACAATCAACCGGCCGAGATCATCGCGACGTTGCAACAAGAGCGGCACCTCGAGCTCGGCACGCTCGACCTCGAGCTCGCCGGTGGCGATGACACGGACGTCGAACGCGCGTTCCCCGCCGGTCACCGGCAAAGTCGACGTCTGTACGGCGCGCATCAACGCAAGAAGGACTTCGGGCGGCGCTTCATCGAGCTCGTCGAGAAAGAGCGTGCCGCCTTCCGCCCGTAAAAAGGCACCCGAGCTCGGTCCGAACAGCTCGGCCCCCGCAAGCGCAGGCGACAACGTACCCACGTTCAGCGAAACAAACGCACCGCGCCGACCGCTCTGTTGATGCAACGCGCGGGCGATCAGCTCTTTGCCGGTTCCCGTCGCGCCGAGCAGCAACACCGGAGTCTGCATATTCGCAACCCGCAGGATCGAGCGACGTAAACCGTCGATCGCTTCACTTTCGCCGACGAAGCCGAGCTGCGGTAACACAGGACCGCGCACGGCACGGCGGTGAAGCAACACAATCACCCTTTTGCCGAGCTCGATAACCAATCCGCCGTCGAGCGCGGCGAGCGGGAAACGTTCTCGCAGAGTGATCACCTTTCCCTGAATACTCAGCGCGACGGTGTCATCCCCAGGTGTGAGCTCCACGTGTGTTTCGCCGGCCATTTCGATCCGCACCGGCTTGCGCGAAAGAAAGGGATCGGCGAGCGACGAGGGTTGGCTTCCGCGCGGTGGAGTGAAATCCGGCTCCGTCCGCGACAGCGCAATCGATCCGTTCGCCAATGTTTCGAGCGACGACTCCTCGCCGATTCGCGAAGGAACCGGATGGTGCAAGATCGTCAGCCACGGAACGCGGCGTTCGCGCGTCTCATCGACAGCATCGAGATCGCAAGTATCTCCAGGCACGACGTGTTCGTATCATATCCATTGCCGGCGGAGACATCAGCGCGGCGAGGCAAGCAGCTCGTCGAACACAGCGAGCACGGCGTCATCTCTGATCTGGGCCAACCAAAAGAGAGCCTCTTTGCGGACCTCACGCGGATGTCTGGCATCGACCAAACCGCGGAGCACAGGAATCGCCCGTTTCGGCGGGAGCTGCGACAACGCAAACACCGCTTTTTTGCGGACCTCACTCGAAGAATCGTTGAAGATCGCCGCGAGCAAAGCTGTTTCGGTGTCGAGGTGCTGAGTCTGCCCCAACCAAAACATCGACTCCCCCCGCAGATCCTCATCGCGGTGTTTGCTCAATCGAATGAGCGCCGGTCCCCCGCCTTTGTGTTGTGCGAGCGCCGGTAAAGATTCGTTGTCGGCCGTTTCCTCGAAGAAAGCGATCGAGCTTCCGGTGGAGATCTTCTCGAAGCGAGTCACCCGTTCGTCGACCGTGTCCACCGAACAGCTCGATCCGACCGCCAAAACGCGATCGAAGCTCTTCCCTCCGCGACGCAGAAAGATCTGCAACGCTTCGTGCGGCTCAGGTCGATCGCTGTCCGACCACCCATAGCTGCGCGGCCCTTCCACCAGCAGGCAGCCTCGCTTTCCCACGGTGCGGTGCGTGAGCTCGAAGCAACACGATGCCCGTAAAGGATCCTCGAGCTCGACTCGATAGGTGATCCATTCGCCGGGCGCGACGCTGCGTAGAGCGGTCTGCGGATCCGCCGAAGCCTCGAAAGAAACACTACATAAGATCAACAGCAGTCCGCGAGTATACATACTACGGATCCAGTGCGTCTTCGATCACGTCGAGTGTGTCTTCGTCGCTGACCGCCGAGATGGCGTTCAAGAGCTCGCGCTTCATCTTTCGATCGGTCTCGCGACGATAGAGCTGCACCAATTGTTTGCCGCCGCTGCTGATGATCAAACCCTCGATCACGGAGCGGCGCACGCCCAGATCCGGATCGTCGTAGAACGCGGCGATGGTATTCGAGACGTCTTTTCCACCGGCGATACCGATCGAACGGATCGCTTGCATTCGGATCTCGGGCGCATGTTTTCCGCGGGCGATCGTCGCCAGCTCTTCGCTCGCTCCGGCAATCCCCAGACCGTTCAATACCTCGCGCTGCGAGCTCACGTCTTTGAGTGTACCGAACAACTGCAACAAGGCTTTGCTGTCACCGACCGCACCCAGCGCATCGATCGTCCGGCGGCGCAGCCGTGGATCACGCTCTGTCTCCGCAATCTGCCGCAAAAGGTCGCCGCGTTCGCCGATGATCCACGCCTCGATGATCGCGTCTTTGATCACCCCATCGCTCTCTCGATAAAGAGGTAGGAGACGATCGAGAGCGCTCCGCGTTCCGCCCGTGGCCAACATGCGGATCGCTTCCGCCTTCAAGGATCGCGAGCTCGGTCCAGCAAGGATCGCCGTCAACGCTTCTCCCGCTGCTTCGGGATTGAGCTGCGTCAGCACGAACATCGCGCGCGCTTTCACCTTCTCGGAGTGATCGCCCGCGAGCACCTTCTTCAAGAGCGGCACTGCGCGATCCGAAGAGGACGAGAGCAACGCATCGAGCGCCATCAATGCATCCTCTTCACGCGTCGACTGCGACACGGCTTTTGCCGGATCGTTCTCGCGAACCAAGGCGCGCGCATCACCGGCCCAAGTACTGTTCGGATAATTTTTCAACAGTCGATCGACGACGACCCGAACCTCGGCATCCCGCTTTGCATAACTCAACGCATATGCTTGCCAGTACAGTGCTGCATCGAAAGCCTCATTCGCACTCCGGTAGATGCGCTCGAGCTCCCGAAAGTGTTGCGCCGCAACAATCCAGTCCTGTCGCTCGATCGCCGCTTGTCCTTCAGCGGAAGCCGCAGCTTTTGCGCTCGCCACAGCCCGAGCGTCCGGCTCCGCGCGGAGCTCACTTGAGCCCAAGGAACCGACAAAAGCCAAAATGAGTATTCTCGAAGTCTTCATAACATTCTCCTTCACAGCGCAAAATCGCGGCGTGCAGCCGAGCGCGCAGCGCGTGTTTTGAACGGAAGATCGCGGCGGCGAATGGAGTCACGAACAGCTTCCTGATCCGCCGGAAGTCGACTATTCGCCAGCAACAAGAGCACGGGCTCCAGCTCTCGCAAGAAGTGCACCATTTGCGGCCGATCCGCGCGTTCCGCCGCCGCCGCATACAAACGATTCGCGACGATCAACGCCCGCGCCAGCTCGCGAGCCGTCTCCGCTTCATCGGGGCTATTGGCGGCGATCAGCAGCGCCCGCTCCGTGGTCTCCAAATGTTCCGTGAGATAAGCCGCGAACACACGCGCACCGCCGTCTTCGTCAAAAGTGATCTCCGGCTGCGTCAGCTTCGGCACCGCGATGTCCGGCTCGACCGTGGCGCGCCCGAGAAACACGCCAATTGCCACTGCGCCGGCCAAAGCCGCGACGGGGATCAGCCGGCGCGCCGTGTTCTGTCGAAACCAGCGTCGTGCCCGGAGCACGAGCGGCTCGGCGGGAAGCTGCGCTTCTAGATTTTTCCACAAACGATCTTCGAAACGCGCGTCCGGTTCCTGGACCACAAATACCGAGGCCGCAGTCTCCAGCTCTGTACGAAGACGTTGATAACGTGCCGCCAGCTCCACGTCTTCGGCGATCGCTTTTTCGAGCTCCGAGAGGCGCTCGGCCTCCAGACCGTCGCGATAGTGATAGAGCACCAGATCTTCGTCGCTGATCATATTTGGGCCCTCCAGGGAGCAAGCGCGGTACGCAGTTTTCGGACAGCGCGAAACACTGCCTGTTTGCAACTATTCACATTGCTTTCCAGAACTGTTGCAATCTCCTCGAGCGGATATTGCTCCAAATGTCGTAATACGAATGCGCTGCGCTCCATCGTCGTCAATTCTTCGAGCGCGCGTTCCAATGAGCCCGACAGCTCACGTGCGCCCGCAACATCAAAAGGCTGCGGAGACAGATCCGGAAGGTTCAGCGCCTCTTCTTCGGTTGCGCCCGCGAGCTGTTCGGGCCGGTGCTTGCGGCGAATGCTCAACGCCGCATTGACCGTGATCCGATAGAGCCAACTGGAGAACGAAGCCCGTTCATCGAACTGCGGCAAAGAACGATATGCGTTGAGCAGCGCCTCTTGCACCGCATCTTCGGCGAGCGCGCGATCGCCGAGGATCCGCATCGCCACCCGAAACAAGCTGCGTGCATGCGTGCGCACGAGCTGCTGGAACGCCTCTTGATCCCCGCGCCGGGCCGCGGCGATCCATTCGCGCTCCATGTGAATGAGACGCTGGCAGGCGAGGTTCGGTTAGCAAAGCGAAAATGAGCCGTGATTCCAGGAGGCTCCGGCGCACACCGGCCGTGTCTTAAGCCGGCGCAACGCTTTGCGAAGGATCACCGATAACTACATCGATGAAACGCGTCGGTACCGGGAACACCTCGACACCCCAAGTCCTCGAAACTCCCGCGACGGAGGCCACAGGCAAAGTGTCAGGCTCGAAAGGGCCCGTCACGCTCGAGGGCTTCGCGATTCCCGGATCGCGCTCCTTGGAGCTGGGCGGTGAAGCGGAGCTGCGCGCGTATTACAAAGTGCCGGCCGAGACTCAGCGCAATGGATGGACCGGCAGCTTGGACCTGGTTCGCGATCATTCGCCGACCGTCGATGAACACTTCTCCGAGACTTGGAGTGTTCGCGACAACGCGATCGTTCGAGACGTCAACGACCTCTTGCGACCCGATATCGAGTCTCACTTGGCGGCGCTCGGCTTCGTTCAAGAAGGCGGAAAACGCGGCGACCGCCTGGCGATGGTCAAGACCTCGATCGACAGTGCGATCGCCTCACGCATCGGTTTGGTGGGAATGAAGCTGAAGCCGCACGAAGTGATGAACAGCGAGCTGATGGAGCTGGCCAATCCCGTGAAAATGGGTGCCTTCGAACGTTACGTCCAGCGCGCCGCGGTCTATTTCGATGATCAAGGCAAAGCGACCGACGCCTATCTGATCACTTACGGATGGCCGATGAAGGGCCCGGGCTTGAACGAAGAGAACATTCATTGGCGCGCGAATGGGCAAATCGATCGCGTCGTCATGAACACAACACTCGAGCGGACCGTCGCGTTGCCCTTCGAAGTGAGCTTGTATTTAGCCTCGAAGAACGGCGGCTGACCACGAAGCCCGACTAGAAGTCGATGTGCAGCGTGAACGTCGCGGTGCTGGTCCCAGTCGAATCGATCAACGTCGCGTCGACAGTTCCACCGAGACCGTAGTTGCGTGACTGATCCGTCGAATACTCCGGATTGACGTGTGAGATCACGAAACGCGCAGCTCCCCGCATCGGCCCTTTGTTGACTTGATACACACCTTCGTCCGCGTGGACGACTTGGCCATTCAACGACTGCACATCGGCGATTTCGTAGCTGCGCACGGTCACCTGGGTCGAGAGCGTCATGGCGATCGAAATATCGTTGATCCCCATCGCCGGGTCGTTCGCATTCCACGAAAGTGCGCTCCCCGAAGCGTATGAGCCCTGAAATGCACAGTTGAAAGTGCCGCTGCGAAGACCCGAGAGAGTGCCGGTGCAAGTCGACAGCGCATCGCCGTCGTTCTCTCCTCCTCCACAAGCCGAAGCCGAAAGCGCGAACGCGAGCACGAGCAGAATACGACGCATACGCCGCTACCTGTAGCAGCGTTGCGCTCCGACAAAAGCTGGGACAATTCCTCGAAAAACGGGCCGTTCCATAACAGGACGCTCGCGCCGAACCGCAGCACGATCGTTATCGCCGGCGATTGGCCCTATTGGTCGAAGAGTGGTCACTCGGCCCGGCGCCCGCAACCCGAGCGGGGCAGCGCCCACCGCTGGCCGAAGGATCAGCCGAAGCGCGTCCAATCCGCGGCTTGGCCGAGCTCTTGCTGAAGCGCCAGTCATGATCAACGTATCGTATCCTTCTCCTCCCTCGCCGCCCCGTCCCAATCCCGAAGACGTGCACCGCCGCCTGCAGGAGCTCCTCGCCGGACTCAAGGATCAAACCTCCGGAATCGCAGGTGCCATCCGCGCCGCGCGGGAGCGGGACCAGCTCGAGCAGAATCTGCAGGACACCTATCGAGGCCCAGCTCCGATTACCGCGGAAGATGTCGCGGAAGCGATCGATCAGCTCTGCGGCAACGAGCCTCCTCCGCTCGACCACGAGGAGATCGCGGAGTGGCTGCGGAACATCGGCCGCTGATCTAGCGTCCAGCGTCTTGTTGATTTCTCCACGCTTCGCGCTTCTTGTCCTGCTCCACTTTGCGAATGCGCGCTTCCTCTCTTTTTCGCGGAAGCTCTTGAAGTTTCATACTGTGCATTTTGACGCTCAGCTCATGAGCCCCCGCTTCACTCTCCGGAAGATCATCTCCATACTCCTCGAGAATCAAAGTCGACAGCTCGAGATAGTCTTCCGAGACCTTCTGTTGATGATCGAAATACTGATCAATCTGCTCATCGGTCGCGGTATTCGAGACGACCAGTCCGCGCAAAGTGTCCCAACTCCTCTTTTCCTCCGCGCGCAGTCGGATGACTTCCGGGTCGACTGCCGGCGCGTCGAGCTGCCAATAAATATTGTCCGGGAGCTTGGCGCGCAGCGTTTGGAGATCGACGGCGCGTGGAAGTTGAGGTCCCGTGCCTTCCTGTGCCTGAAATGCGCGAAATTCAGCCGCGTTTTCTCGAACCGCAACCATCGGCACTTTGTCCGTGGCAGTTTGTGAGCGCGTATCGCCGGACTCGTTCCCACGGAGCATCCAGAGCGCAGCACACCCCGCTGCGAGCACGATGATCACCCCAATCCACCGGGTCTTCACGCTCATTTTTCCGCGATTCGCTTTTGCACGCAGCATTCATCTCACCGACAATCCGGCCGCCTCAAATAACTAGCAGCAACAAGGAGAAAACAAAATATGCGCCGTCTCTTCTCGAGTAGTGCCTTGCTTCTTTTGCTCTCGCCTCTACACGTACAAGCTCAAAGTATCATCGACGTCATCGTCGACGGAGGCAATAACTACAATTGGGAACGTGTCTCCCTCCCCGGCTCGATCTGCGGAAACGGCTCTCCATACAAGTTTTTTATGCGCCGTACCGCTTCGCGAAATCTGATGTTCGTCTTCGAAGGCGGCGGGGCGTGTTGGGACTATGACACTTGCAGCGGACGCGCAGGTGTCCTTGGCGCCGCCAATCCGAACGGTATCGCCGACGACTATATGCAGCAGCTCGGTGCGCGTTACGTCTCCCCGATCGTCAATGGCGCGGATCCCGGCATTCCGTTGCGTGCACGGACCGATCTGGTGACCAAAGACTGGGACATCGTCTTCATGCCGTACTGTACGGGCGACGTACACGTCGGGAATGCGAGCGCGAGTTATCTCGACCCCAACGGCGTCGAACCGCCGCTCGCCTGGAATCACAACGGCTTCAACAACACACTCGCCGCGCTCAATTACGCGGCGACGCAATTTACCAACGTCGACAAGTTACTGGTCACCGGATACAGCGCCGGCGGCGTCGCCTCGACGGCGGCGTACTATTTCGCGCGCACGATTCTCAATCCCAGCCGCGGATATATGTTGAACGACTCCGGTCCGCTTTTTCTCGCGCCGAACGCGAGCTTTCGCTCCCGCGCTCTCCATCAACAGATCACCAATTCTTGGAACATGGCTTCGGTGACCTCCCAGCTTCCGTCGAGTTTTGATCCGAACGACTTCGGCACGATCAATCGTATGGTGGCCTTGCAGTTCCCGAACGACCGATTCGCGTACACCGGATACACTCAAGACTATAACTTCTCGCGATTCTCATATGAACGTTTCCACACTCCGAACGACGAGGCCAGTGTCCACGCCTATTGGAAACAAGACCAAGATGCGCTGGTCAACGAGCTGCGCAATTACAACAACTTCAGTTATATGGTCGAACACCACCGACCGATCAATGACAGTCATTGCAGCACCATCGTTACTTTCATCGGGAGCCACGCGTGCCAGCGTATGGAGAAGAAGCGCAATTGGTGGGAGTATCTCGAGTTTCCCTGGACACAGACCTATAAGTGTTACAGCGAATTCGTGCCCTTCGATGTCTTCTTGCGCCGCTTCATCGTCGACAACTCGCGGACGCGGATCTACGAACCGACGAACTGGTACAACAACGAAGATCCCGGCATGCAGATCGTCGCCCCGCTCCTGAACGCCGCCATCCAAGGGAGCTGAAGGCTCTCGAAATCAAGGGATCTCCGCACGCCGAATGCCGGTTGCCGCCCGCGGTGCTTCTCGCACAGAGTGAGCCCCGGTGCAGGACGCGCGACAGCCGGAGCTCGTCGAACGGATGCTCGGCGCGCTCTTCGCGCAGCAGCCCGACGGCACCCCGTTGTTCTCGCGTGAAATCCTCGCCGATGCGGTTCCGCTGACCCTGCTCGCGTTCGGCGACATCATTCCCAAAGAATCGATCTCGCCTTCGCTCGAACAGCTGCTGGAAAAGTTCTACGCGCGAGCCGGCGTGAGCGATCCAGAAAACGCGCCCGCGACGACGACCGCGATCCGCAAGTATCTCGCGGAGCATCCGCTCCCGCCGCAATTGTTGGAGCGGATCTCGCGCTCGCTCGCCACGCACGAAGGTGCGCTCGAAGAACAGCTCGAGACGGATCGGCGTTTCGCCCGTTTTTTGGGCGACACAACGGCGCTGCCTGAAGAACGTGCGAAGAATGCACAGAGCCCGATGCTGACGCGGATCAAAGAGCTCGACTCGAGGAACAAGAAACGATGAGCGTCCAACGCGCCAAAAATACCGGGGCGCCCGCGCCGATCACCAAAGTCGACCCGAGACGTATTCTTCCGGCCGTCGCCCAAACTGTGCGTGACCTCTTGTTCGGCAAACGAGTCGACAAATCACAGGTCGACGGCAAACAGCTCGGTACCGCGCTGTCGAAAGCCGCAGATCGTTTGTTGCTCGATGATCCTTTCGCGAATATCGAACAGATCGCGCCCGCCGTTCGCACCCTAACGCACCGCCAACACGAGCTCCCGCACGCGCTTCCGCCGGACTTTTCGGTCGCCAGCAAAGACACTCCACTCGACCTCGCCCAGCTCGATCCCAAACAACGCTATTTGTGGGTGCTCGATCAGGATGCACGTTTTATCCTCGCTCCCGAGAAGCAGGTCTCGCTCGCGCGCAAAGTGAATCATGGCGATCTCACACCCGCAGCCGGAGGCACCGCCCGAGGAGTCGCGCGCGCCGGCGGTGAGCTCTACATGAAAGGCGGACGTTGGATGCTCGATCTCAGCTCCAGCTATTCGTTCAATCGGATGGATCTCAAAGTCCTCGGCGAGAACACGCTCGACATGGTGATCGCCGGTCTCGCGAAACAAGGTACGGACATCACCTCTTTGGAAAAAGGCAGCAATGTGTATGATCCCGCGTTCCGACTCGCGGGATTTGCATATCTAGTGAAATACTATCTGGGCAACGGTGCCCCCAAATAACGATCATGCGACGATTGGGATTTGCGATACTGCTCGCTCTGTCGGCCTTGTCTTGTGCACACTCTCAAAGTGAACCGCCGCTCCAAGATTGTATCGACGCGGCCCACGCTGGCGGCGTACCCGAGAAATTGAGCGACGACATCGTGCTTTGCGTGTTGCGCTCCAACAAACGCGGGGTCACGAGCTGTCGGGAGAAATACACGTCGGCGCAGCCGGAGATCACCGGGACGATGCAGGTGATGTTCGTGATCGAGCCGAACGGCAAAACGATCGATCAGACGACGTCGCCGGAGACCTTCTTGAGCACCGAGCTGGGCAAATGTCTCGTAGAAGAGGTCTCGCGGTGGACCTTTCCGAGCTTCACCGGCCTGAAAATCCCGGTCGATTTCTCCATCCGCAAATAGCGCCTACTCTTCGACGAAGGCCTTGAGACGGCTGAGCCGTTGATCCCAAGCTTGGCCGACGACGTCCAACACCGAACGCGCTGCTTGCAGAGGCTCAGGATCGACTTCCCACAACCGTTCGCGCCCTTGGCGGAGATCGCGCACCAAACCGGCTTCCGAGAGCACGCCGAGGTGTTTGGTGATCGCCTGACGAGTCATCGCTTCACCATCGGTGATCCGCGAAATCGACAGCGGCCCCTGACTCGATAACTTCGCCAAGATACGCAATCTGGTTTCATCACCGAGAGCCGCGAATACCGGCGCGCTCTTCTTGATCGCGACGGCTGGACTACGCATGAACGCCGCTCTTGCCGCCGTGTCGCACGCTGATGCCGTGTTCGAGATACGCCTTCAAGTAACAACAGAACTGCGCCCAACCTCGAGTTTGACCGAGCGCCTTCTGCACACCATCTTCGGTCAGCGAAAACGGTGATTCGCTGACGACGAGCTTCGTCTTGCCTCCCTCCGCATGCAGCGCCAGCGTCGTTTTTGTCTTCTTCCCACACGCGTCCCAGACGAAGATCACTTTTTCATTAGGCTCGAGCATCACCACTTCGACGCTGTGTTTCGCGCCGATGTCGGCCCACTCCCATTCGAGCTTCGCCCGCTGCTCCATGCGCCCGCTGCTTTTGGTGACAAAATATTGCGCCAGCTTCTCTGGATCGACGATCGCTTCGAATACTTCGGCCACCGGACGCGCGATGTATTCTTCGACCTTCACGTCGACACGACCGAGGAGATATTGCTCCACACCTTCGAGCTGCATCGCCCAACCGGTCTCGTTCTGATCGCGCTTGTATTGTTTGTCGGCAGGAAGTTTGGAAAAGCCGCTTTCCACGACTGTCAGCCGAGTCCCTTGTGCGATCTCTTCGACAATCAGCTCGACGTGCGTTTTGACTTGTTTGTCGTGGTCCTCACCCGGCGCCACTTCATAAGGCACCCAAAAAAATGAGACGCGACGTTCGGGCTCCACCGTCTCGATCGTACAAAAGCTCTCCAAGCTCTCTTTGCCCTCGAATACCCACTTACCGGTGATCTTCGAGCCCGGCGCAAAATCACCGATGAGCTCCAAAGACTCTCCTAAACCAAACCAAGCCCCGAACTCTTTCGGGTTGGAGATGGCGCGCCACACACGACTTTTCGGTGCACGCAGCTCGATCGATCTCTCGAAGCGGTCAAAATCTTTTCCGGCCATGAGCAACCTCCTGGTTGCCTATTACGCGGGACGACGTTCAAACGCAACCTCGAGGTTGCCCTTTAGCCGAGGCGTTCGTTGAGCCGCGCTGCGCGCATCAAGAGGTGGTTTTTCTCGGCGACCACTGTGCTTCGCAGAGCCGCGCGCCGGTAATGTTCGATCGCCGCGCGGTGTTCTCCGGCCCGTTCCAGAAGATGCGCGCGAACGGCATCGACGCGATGGTGTTCGGCAATACGGCCGTCTTGAGCGATCGCCTCCACTTCGGCCAAACCGGCCGCAGGACCCTCGACCATGGCCAGGGCAACGGCTCGATTGAGCCGCACCACCGGATTTTCGGCGAGCCGCAACAACACTCCGTAAAGCGCCAGGATCTGCGGCCAATCGGTCGTCTCGATATCCGCCGCTTCATCGTGTAACGCCGCGATCGCCGCTTGAATCTGATAAGGCCCGAGCTGGCCGCGCGGCAGTGCATCAGCCACCAACGACGTTCCTTCGGCGATCGCCGCACGATCCCATCGCGAACGATCTTGTTCGTCGAGTGGAATGAGCTCCCCGAGCTTTCCAGTGCGCGCTGTCCGGCGAGCATCGGTGAGCAACATTAGCGCGAGCAGTCCCTTGATTTCGGCGTCTTCTGGCAACGAACGTGCGAGCATGCGTGTCAGACGGATCGCTTCATTCGATAGATCCGTTCTCTGCAAAAGCTCACCGCCGCTCGCGGCGTAACCTTCATTGAAGATCAAATAGAGTATTTGTCGAACGACGCTCAGGCGACGGATACGCTCCGCCGGAGGCAGCTCCTCGAACAACATACCGGAGCTCTTGATCGTCTGTTTCGCTCGACTGAGGCGTTGGGCCATCGTCGATTCGGGAACGAGAAAGGCACGGGCTATCTCCAGTGTCGTCAGACCACCAACTGCGCGCAAAGTCAGTGCCACCTGCGACGGAGGCGTCAGTGAGGAGTGACAACACATGAACAACAGATCGAGTGTGTCGTCGCGCGAAGCTGCACCGGCTTCGTCCGCAGCCAGCGCGATCTGTTCGTCCGCCGGGATCAGGCCGACGACCAACTTTTCCCGCAGGCGTCGCGCCGTTTCCGCCCGGACCTGGTCGGTCAGCCGGCGCGTGGCGACACGGATCAACCACGCAACCGGCTCATCCGGCAAACCTTGTTCGGGCCACTGTTTCAAGGCGGCGATCAGCGCTTCTTGCACTGCATCTTCGCAGGCAGTGAAGTCGCGATACCGTCGCATCAGAGTGCCGAGCACACGCGGAGTCAGCTCGCGCAGCAGGTGCTGAACGCTGGGACCGAACACGTTCATTCGTTCAAGTCGGCGGAGGTCCACTCATCACTTGCCGGACCTCGACGTTCATATTCATCGGCTTTCCACCGGGTCCCGGCGCCGCCGAAGCTTCCGCAGCGATCGCATAAGCGCGCTCCGGAGTCTCCACATCGACTATCCAATATCCCGCAAGAAACTCCTTCGTTTCCGCGAAGACACCATCCGTGATCACTTCACCATTATTGCCGGCGCGGACCAACTTCGCTTGATCGGGTCCCGCCAGACCTTCAGCCGCGGCCAGCTCACCTGCGTCCGAGAGTTTCTTGATAAAGTCACCCATGAAGCCGATATGCGCTTCGAGGTCTTTCTTCGGCCACTCGGCCACCTGATATGGGCCGTGACCCGGCGTGTGCATCATCAGCATGTATTTCATGTCGTTCTCCTCATTCGCCGGCGTGCGCGCGTTTCAGCTCGGCGACGTCGATCTTTTGCATTTTCATCATCGCTTGTCCGACACGTCCCGCTTTTCGCGGATCCGGATCACTCATCAGCTCCATCAACGCTTTTGGTATGATCTGCCAGGACAAACCAAACTTATCCGCGAGCCAACCGCATTGATTCGGAATGCCGCCTGCGGAGATGAATTTGTTCCACAGAGTGTCGACTTCCTGCTGATCTTCGCAGCTCACGAACAGCGAGGTCGCGGGGGTAAATTTGTACATCGGTCCTCCATTGAGAGCCATGTACCCTTGTCCCGCGAGCTCGAAATTCACGCTCATCACCGTGCCTTCGGGCACCGGTCCTCCTTTGCCCCAACGCGCCACGTTGGTGATCTTCGAGTCGGCGAAGAGCGAGACGTAATGATTGGCGGCTTCCTCGGCGTTTCCGTCGAACCAGAGAAAGGGGGTGATCTTTTGTTTCGCGGTCATGATGTTCTCCTCGTTGCGGGCCCTATCGGGGCGTTCATACAGGAGTCGGAGCCGACCCGCGCCGCTCGACATGCTTCGTGAAGATTTTTTTCGCGCCTGCTTTCGGTAGGTTGGCCGCGCTCACCCGGGAGATCCATCGCGAGCAAGCGGCCGCGGCCATCATTTCGGCTGCTCGGTGATCACCACCGTCGTCTTCGCGTCGGCCCAACGCATCAACATCTCGACGCCGGCGAGCGGCAGGGCCACACATCCGGCCGTCGGCGCGTTCTTCTTACGCCAGACGTGAATGAAGATACAGCTCCCTTTGCCGGGGACCGTGGGATCGGAGTTGTAGTCGAGGATCAACACGCGGCGGTAACGATCATCGGGAAGCAACATCTCTTCTGCGCGCGTCCAGTCTTTGCGTACTGTCCTTTCGTCCAGGACGCGATTGTAATACTTCGACCGCGGATCATCGACACACTTGAGCGTTCGTGTCGCGCGCACATAAGGCAAAGAGGTCCCCGCCGGTGCGTCTTTTGCGTATCCCGTCGCGCCGACAAAACGAAACGTACCCGCGGGTGTCTTCAGATCGCCTTCTTTTTTCGAGTCACCGGACGCCACACCATTTCTGCCGACGACGGCGTGCAGCGCCGGCCCGATACTGTCCCATTTTTCGCCGCGTTTTTCGAAACGCTGGAGCGTTCCCTGTGTTTGGCGCGGCTCGACACGAACGACGATCATCTTTTCGGCATCGAGCTGCGCAAACAACAACAAACAGATCGCCAGCACCCGAGCAGCATGACGCGATCCGCGCCCGAATCAAGTATCTCCACGCCTTTGCACGTCACCGCCGAGGCCGCTCATTTCGCTTCGATGATCAAATAACTGGTCTGCATGTCACCAATATTGAGCACTTCATGCCACTCCACGCCGGTGCTCACCCAAGTATGTCCGGCCCGCAGATCCATCTCCCGGATGCCGCGCGCATCGGTGATCCGCATCCGTCCGCTCTCCAGCACATAACCGACATGCGGCGCGTGATAGTGCCGCTCGTGTCCTCCGCCCGGCGGAAAAATACAGCGCAAAATTCGCTGTTTTTCGTCGTCGTGCAGTTTTTCGCAGATCGGCTTTTCGTTCCAACCTGCGGCCAAAGGATCAGGGAGCGACGCGCTCGTCGTCGCGGCACAAGCACTCAAAAAGAACCCAAGCGAAACAAAGCGCAGAAAATAGAACACGCGATATCCTAATTCACCCGGCCCGCGATCGCAGCTCTCGAATGCCTCGACCCAACTTTCTCCGCAACAACGTGCGCAGCGTGGTTGCATCGCGATATCCAACCTTCGCGGCGACCGCCTCCAGATCCTGATCCGTCGACCGCAGCAGATGTGAAGCCACCTCCACGCGTACGTCTTGCACGAAGGCCACCGGAGGTTTGCCCAACACAGCCCGGACGCGCCGCTCCAGCGATCGTTCACTCGCGCCGACGGCACGCGCCGCCGTCGACAAAGAAAAGGGCTCATCGAGGTGTTCGCGAACCCAACGTTCGAAACGCTCGACGATCTCGTCCGCACGCGCGAGATGATCGGGGATGATGAACTGCGCCTGCGACGGCCGCGGCTCGACAACCAAATATCTCGCCACCTGGGCCGCGAGCAGCGGGCTCACGCGCCGCACCAGACACAACGCAAGGTCGACATGGGCCATGGCCGCTCCCGCGGTGACGCGATATTTTGTCTCGATGATCATCCGCGACTCATCGAGGTCGACCTGCGGATATCGCGCCCGAAAATGCGGTGAAAGCCACCAGGTCGTGGTCGCGCTCAGTCCATCGAGCACGCCCGCTTCCGCGAGTAAAAAGGTGCTGGTACACGCGGCGGCGAGGGTCGTCTTTCCTTTGCTCGCCTCACGAAGCTGAGCACACGCGTCGAGCACATCGGAACGCGCCAGCACCTCGTCCATCTGTTCCGGCGACGCAGCGAATAGTGCCGGGACGACGATCAGGTTCGACCACCGATTCGTCTGATCGACCTCGAGCCGCAAACCTTGGGCGGTTTGGATCCGCTTTCGAACGCCCACCACGCGCACCTGAAACTTCGGATGCGCTCCACCCGCGAGCATGTTCGCGAAAGCCAGCGTATCGAGGATCGCAGAGAGACCGGTATCGAAGGACCCATCGAATGCGAGCACCGAAATCAGCATGGCGGAATCAATACCATTGAAGTCGTTTCCGCCACTCCTCTAAATACTCGGGAATCTCTAAAGTCCTCTTCACCAGCACGGAGCTGGAACAAAAAAGGGAGATTTTCACCATGGTTAAATTCGCATTGTTGGCCCGTCTTCGCGCAAAGCCCGGTAAGGCCGGCGAGGTTCAGAAGCTGCTCGAATCGGCGGTGCAGTTGGCCAATGAAGAAGCCGGCACGGTCCATTGGTTTGCGCTGCGCTTCAGCGACGAACAATTCGGCGTCTTCGACACCTTCAAAGACGAACGAGGACGCCAGGCACATCTCGAAGGACGCATCGCCTCCGCGTTGATGGCCCAAGCGCCGGAGCTGCTCAGCGAGCCGCCGTCGATCGAGAAGGTCGACCTCCTCGGCGCAAAAGTGTGAGGCATTGATAAATTCGTGAGCTCCTGACAACGGCTTACACGGGGAATTTTCTCGGAAATTTCCCGCGTGTAATCGTCGTGTAATCGTCGATCGCCGCCCCGGAAACCAAGCTTCGAGGCATGGGCCTCGCCGTCGATGATCGCCGTTCACGAAGCGTCGAAACGCGCCGTACCGAAGAGAAAAAGAAGGTCGAGCAGCGGCCGCAAGACAAGCCGGTCGAAGACAAACCGAAGCCGCAAACGGCGCAGTTTCAAGAAACGCGCGATGAGTTTGTCGTCGCCCGCCGGGGAGGCCGCACCGCACCGACTGGGACTTCGACGTCCACCGATCCTTCCGCTGGGCCCGCAACCTCCGGCGTGACCCGCGGCGTTCAAGGCCGCATCCGTGAAAGTGATCGCCCACTCCACTCCACCGACTATCCGTCGTTCCGCGCCTCCGTCGAAGCCACGGCGCCGGCCGAAACCACCGCGCCCGTCGCGTCCCCGGTGACGCCGGAACGTGTCCCCGAGGACACCTCCGTGGTGACCCCGGAACGCCGGGCGGAGATCGACGCCTACAACCAAAGCGTCGAAGACGAACATCTCGAAGAGTACGGAAACGCAAATGAAGACGGTGAACGTGTCGCCACTGCGCTCCGCGGAGATTCCGACCTCGGCGAATTAAATCCAGCCGAACAACAATATTTGATCGACGTCTCTCTCGACCGTTGGACCGACAAAGATGCGGACTATTACGATCAGACGGTCAACTATGTCGCGATCAACGCGCTCGCGGATCAAGCGGCGAACGACCCGAATATCTCCGGCGCTGTTGCGGAAGGATTTGCGACCCGCTCCGCGGAAATGACGGCGGCCTCTCAAGGCCAACCCTTCGACTTCCGCTCCGAACAAGTGAGTGCCACGTTGGCGACACATGCGATGACCGCCGCGGGATCACCGCAAGGCCGTCATGAACTATTGGAAAAAATCGGTCCGGAAAATTCCGCAAATTTAGCCGCTTCGCTGAGCATCGAGCTTTCGAGCCAATATGACGGTGGAAGCTTCGCCTTCGGCAACTCGGCGGGGGCGGCGGACCGCAGTCAAGCGATGGGGCAGCTCTTGGAAGCGGCCTCGCAGCCACCGCCGACCTCTTCGACCCAGGCCGCCGTCGACACTGCATTCCAACTTTTCCCGAGCCAGGGATATGAAGACGATTTCCCGGGCGGCGTCGCCGAACACATGGGGAGCGCGCTCGCCGCACATTGGTATCCGAACGATCCCGCGTTGCGTGATTCCGAAGCTGGACGCCTCTCCGGTGTGCTCCAGACTTCACAAGGCCGTGAATTGTTGGCGAACAACAATCTCACGCTGGAAGAACGGCTCAAAAATCTCGATCTGGTGAAGAGCCACACCGAGTGGAACAGCGAGTTTTTCCAACAGACCGATCACGCGTACGACAATTCGGCGATCTCTTTCGCGCTCGCGGGACCGACGGCGGTTCAATATCAGCGCCTCCGCGGAGATACTCCGCTCGAGCTTTCGGGGACGAATCTCGAAAACACGATCGGCTTTGCGATGGGCTTCCCGCCGCAAGGTATTCCGGAAAATGAAACGGAAGCCGAACGCGATGCACGCGAAGCCGCCGTCGCTGCCGGCCAACACTCATACTATCAAGGTGAGCCGGCGAGCGAAGTCGTCGGTCCGGTTGCAGAGTCGATTCGCAGCGTGGGGGGAGATAATCCGCAGGTCACGGTATTGCCGGTCCAATATGCGTCCGCGGAGACAGGTACTGTCAATTTACCTTTGTTCCGCGTGCAGGATCCGGCGACCGGAGCCGATCGTTTCGTCGACAATGTCGGCCGTACTTATGATTCTTTCGACGACTGGAAGAACAATAACGAGCTCCCGCCCGGAAATATGACTTATCCGGTCAATGGACATCTCTCCAACGATGTCTTGATCGAGACCAAAAACACTCCGCAAACCGCGGATACCTTCGGCGAACACGTCGGCAATTTCCTGGATCACGCTTCGTTGGTCGGCGGCATCATCGCCGGCGGCGCAATTTTGCTCGGCTCGGGCGGCACCTTGGCGCCGGTCGTGCTCGGCGGCGCCGCCGCTTGGGGAACGTTCCGCGGCGCAGAAGAGCTGAACGACCGTTGGCAACATGGCCAGTCTCTCAATCCGATCACCGACGAAGGTGCACGGGCCGCATGGCTCGGTTTCGGTGCAAATGCGGCGTCCGTCGTGTCGCTCGGTGCGACCAGCGTCGCGGGACGTTTCGCTCAAAGCGGAAGCTCCTGGGCTTTCCCAGCGGCGACGGCGGCCGCCTATTTGCGCGTCGGCGCGAACGTGCTCGACGCCGGCGCTGCGCTCAACGCGGGCCATACTTTGGTCACGCATTATGACGAGCTCTCTCCGAGCGACCGTGCGGGCCTCGCGCTTTCGGCCGGATTTTGGGGCGTAAATATGCTCGCCGGAAGCCGCGTCGCCGGTGCGCGTCCCTCCGAAATGTTCAACCTGAGCGCGATCCGCGACGGCACTTTATACGGGCACTTCGACACGCGCGTACAGACCGAGCTGCGCACGCGGATTCAAGGTGCGGACGGCGACGCAGGTCGCGTGTTCACCGAGCTCTCCTTGTCGCAGCGCTTCCGCTCGATGACGCCGGACCAACAACTCAACTATCTCCGCACGAACGGTGAGTCTTTGGGCGCCCTGTCCCAAAGCACAGGTTTCACTTCGCTCGCGCCCGGCTCGCAGCGCTCGATCATCGATGAATGGGACGGCATGACGGCGGGCTCGCGCACCATCCTCGTCGATTCCTTGAATGCGCAGACCACCGCGGGCGGACGCGAAACGTTGGCCCGGCTGGCCACCTCCGAAGGTTTCCGCACCATGCCGGTGGCGGACCGCGAGCTCTTGCTCCGTTACGTCGGCGGCGCGAATGCCGAGCTCTCGGTGCCTGCACGCGCGAAGATGGAAGAGCTTCTCCGCGATCCAACTTTCCGCACCGGCAGCCCGGCGCAACAGTCGCAGCGTCTGCAGGACTTCCTCCGCGATCAACCAGGACTTCCGCAGAACGTCAGCGAAGCGCCCACGACCTACGGAACGACCTCGGGTTGGACGATGAGCCCGGGTACGCCGGTACCGAATATTGCGTTCCAATCGGGGACCGGACCGGCGACGCGTTACGATATTACGATCGACGGGCGAACTATCCCTGTCTATTTGTCCACCCAAGCGCCGGGAACTGGGCTCTCCACGCATAGTCCCGGTGAAGTGGCCGCAGCGCTCTCCCGTTTGCCCCCGGAAGTTCGCGCCGGCATCAATGAAGTACGGCTCAACAGCGCACAAAATCCTCAAGACACGTTCTGGGCTCAACAATATGGCGATCCGAATTTCCGCAGTTATATGACTGCGGATAGTGCGAACGGCGCGATCGACTTTTATCCGACGGCGCACCGCCAAGACGCGGACTATCTCGCAGGCTCGATCGTCCACGAAGCGGGACATTTCGCATCCCAACAAAACTACGGATATGCGCACACCACACAAGACTGGCAGAATTGGCAAACAGCGATGAACGCGGATCGACTCTCACCGTCGGGTTACGGGCGAAGCAGCCTCGATGAAGATTTCGCCGAAACTTATGCGCTCTATTTCCAGGTCCGCGGAACTCCGCGGGAAGCCGAAATGCGCGCGTTGCTGCCGGAACGATTCCGGTTGATCGATCAAATGTTGGGAGTGACGCCATGATCCACAGGACAGGTAACCAAGGTGTCGGTGGTCCGCAGATAAAGGCCCCGCAAGGCGTTCATCCGGGCAAGATCACCATGGTCAACGCGGACGACGGCACCAGCAAAGTGCTCGAGGCCTCGCAAGTTCCGGAGGCGGTCCGCTTCGTCAACACGCCCGAAGGACGCCTGCCGATCGTACGCATCGTCTCCAGCACCAGCGGCGACAAACGGACGATTCAGGAGTACGGCACCGAAGGCCAGATGTTGCGCTCCACGGTGCAGACACGAAGATAAGGAGTCCGAGCGTGCGCGCACGTGCGATCGCACGACTTGGATGAGTCGGTGGAAAAATAGCCGGCGCCACGCGGGTGTATCGCGGACGGCACGCGTGTTGCTCATCCAACGCGTTACCATGAAAAAAGAGATTCTCACCGCCCTGTTCCCCTTCGCGATGGTTGCTTGTTCCGCGGGAACGCCGGGCTCGGGCTCGGTGGTCACCGAGACACGCGAGATTCGCGCCTTCAGCAAGCTCTCCATCGGCGACGAAACTCATGTGCAGATGGTGATCGGAGACGAAGCGAGCATCAGCGTCGAAACGGATGAAGAGCTGCAAGCGAACATCCTCCTCGAATATGAGGACGACCGACTGACCATCTCCGAGAACGTCGAGGTCGACCCGTCTTTGCTGATCGTTCGGATCGTCTCGCCGCGACTGGCGAAGCTCGAGGCGACCGGTGAAGCAACCGCGGAGATCCGCGGCATCGACGAAGACCGTTTGGACTTGAACATCGCCGGAGACGTGGACCTGGAGCTCAAAGGCAAAGTTGGAGATTTCGAGATCGACGCCGCCGGCGCGGGTACTGTTCGCGCGGACAGTTTATTGGCAAAACGAGTCAAAATCACCGCGGCGGGTGATGTCGAAATGTTTGTCCATGCGAGCGACGCGATCGACGCCGAGCTCGCCGGAACCTCCTACCTCCACTATTCGGGAAATCCGGATGACGTCGATGTCGACACCGACGGTTCGAGCAGCGCCAACCACAACTAGTGCGCGCACGCTTTACCGCACGGCGCCGCACGCGCTCTTTCCCCCGAAATCCTCGATTCCGCGCAAAAGTAGAGTGGCACAGCGGTTGCGATAGGCCGGTGCATGACGACAAACTTAACACTCCGCTCTTTTATTTTTGCCGGTTCATCTATGGTCATCGCGTTGCTCCCTTTGACGGCCCTCGCGCAAATTCCTCAAAATGATCACGTCGCGCTCGGACGACACTATGTCGATAATATCGACCCCGCGACGCCCGCCGATAATAATTACGGCGGTTCTTATCCCGATATTTATGTGCGCATCGGCAGCGACGGCCACACCGAGTCACTCTCGCGCTGCGGCTCATTCCTGGCGATGTTGTTGAAACAAGCGTACCCCACGCTGATCACCAACACCGGCTCGGGTTACGACGTCGTCAAACGACTGACGCTCCCGATCGACCCCGCAGGCAAAGGCTCGACCAGCCCGAACGCTTCGCAGTGGCACGACGCGATCGCCGCACAAACGAGCTACGACAAACCGGGCGACGGCACCGCTTCGCCTTATCATTTCGTGCTGCGCGGAACGGTCGGTGATATTCAGGTCGGCGATCTGCTCGCTGCAGAATATGCGGCCGGCGGCTCGACGTCCGGTGACTCGACGGGCCACATCATGGTCGTCAATTCCGCCCTGCGCGCACCGAACGCCGGCGAAACCGGCCCGGCGATCGCCAACACGCAGCAGTGGGTCGTGGAGATCATCGACTCCAGCAACGGCATTCACGGTGCGGACACGCGCACCACGAACGGCAACACCGGCCTCGGTCGTGGAAGTATCTTGATCTACGAAACGCTCGGCACAGGCGCAATTCAGAATTGGAGCTGGGGCCTCGGCGCGGCGACCACGGTGTACACCATGGCGCAGCGGCACATGGTCGCGGGCGTGCTCCGCGGACCGGCGACGGGCATGCAGCTGTAACGAACTATCCCTCGACGAGAACGTTGCTCAGCGTCTTGGCAATATTCTTCAGACAAACAAAATTAACGCGCTGCCAACCCACCTTCGTGTCGTAGAGCAGCGTCGTCTTCCCCGCTGAGCTATCGAGCGCACGAGCGAATTGAATGATCGGTGAGACTGTCCCCGAATTCATATATTCGAGCCGCCGAAAATCAACGTTCACCGCTTTCCCCGCCAGCCTTCCGGCCAATCCCGTCAAAAACGGCGTCAGCTCACGAGCCGGATCGCGCGCATCGCTGGTTCCCAACCACGCGACGTTCACCACGCCGTCCGCCTGTTCCTCGACGGAGATCGTCAGCTCCGAGCTCTTGAAATTTTCAGCGTCGAGCGCCATTTTAAAGAAGCCTCCTCGCCATCACGGTCACCACGTGTCCCTCGACCGAACAGCTCAAGTCAAAGCCCCCTTCGAAACCGATGCGATAGAGGCCGAGCCGCCCGCCGGACGTGGGATCTTCGAGCAGCTCCTGGAGTCGCGCGACGTAGAGCGCTTCCCTGGCCTCTTGGTCAGGTGCCGCCGCGATGGCCTCGATCGTCTTCTTCAAGTTGTCGATCTCTTCGAGGCACGACGTTCCATTTTGAACCTCGATCGAGATGGCCTGTTCGTCGATGGAGAGCGTGAAACGAGCGCCCTGCATTTCCGGGGTGCTGTCGCCGTATTTCATCGCGTTTTCGACGAGCTCGGACATCGTCATCCCGGCCGCGTCGCGCAGCTCTGGATCTCGATCGGCCAGCGCTTCTTGCACCAGCTTGCGCGCGTCGCGAACGTGGCTCCACGCGATGGGAATTTCTCGTACGAGCTTCGTCATCACTCTTCCGAATCCGAGCTCACACCCAGTTTCTTCATCAATCGATAGAGCACAAAACGATTCGCGAGACCGAGCTCACGCGCCGCTTTGGTGACGCTTCCACCGCTTCGAGAAAGACATAACTCGATCTCTTCTTTGCTCCAAACTTTCTCCTCCTGCGGCTCGGCGTTCACCGCCTGCAGAGCGGGAGGGTTGGTCGTCGCACGCTGCACGCGCGCCAGGGATTCGCGCGTGCCGTCCGTGAACGCGACATAGTTGCCATGACTCTCTCCCAGCGCCTGCCACAAAAATTGATTGAGCTCGCGCGTATGGGTCGTGAAGTCGTGACGCACCAGTCGATCGATCAGCTCCGGGTCGATTCGCGCCCAACGCCGGCCGTCGGCTCCCGGCGAAAAGAAAGTATTCGCCAAATGAGGATTCGCGCCCGCCGCGCGCTCCAACAAATGCGAGATGAGCAGTGGAATATCTTCGCGGCGCTCCTGTAAACGCGGGACCTCGAGCCGCAGCGCCAGGCGCGCGGCAAAGTCGTGTTTCAAAGCTTCGACGGCCCGGTTCGTCGCCGCGACGACGCGCAGGTCGGCACGACGCACTCGAGAATCACCGAGACGTTGATATTCACCGCCGGAGTCGAGCACCCGCAATAAATGGGCTTGCAGCGGGAGCGGGAGCTCCCCGATCTCGTCGAGAAAAAGCGTCGAGCCGTTCGCTTCGCCGATCACACCTTCGCGCTCCGGAAGCCCCGGCGTTGGATAGTTCTTCAAATTGCCGAACAGCTCGGCGTCGACCAAACCTTCGGGAAAAGTCGCCGCATTTCGCGAAACCATCAACTTCTCGCCGCGCGAGGATAGTTTGTGCACAGCCGCAGCGACCAATTCTTTTCCGGTGCCGCTCTCCCCGCGCACCAACACATGACCCTCGGCGCGAGCGGCGAAGGCGAGCGCGTCGCGCAACATCCAAGCGGCTTCGCTCTCTCCCACGAAAGCATGAGGATCCGGCGCGCCAAAGGCAAAACGCGGCTCTTCTGGAAAGCTGCGGAGCGGTGCCAAGGAACGGCGCCGTTTGATCGCTAAAAAAATGAGCTCATTTCCCAGACGGATGGTATCTCCGGGATTTGCTGTCCCCGAGGTCACCTGCTCGCCGTTGATCATCGTTTTGCAACGACCGAGGGACTCGACGGAAATACTTTCCCCATCCGGCTTCAGCTTCAGTTGGACGCGCGAGATCTTTTGGCTCTCGATCGGACCGCCGTTGGCCAACACCGCCGGACGTTGCCGAGAAAAGCGCAGCTCCGATTCATCCCCCCGGCCGAATATTTTCTCACGCTCTAAAAACGCGACCTCACCCACGCGCTCCGGCGTCTCGCGCGACCAGACGATGGCCAGCGCGAGGATCGGGGACACCGGCTCGGTAGAGCGCAGAAATCCGCGCGGGACGTCGTCGAGGGTACCTTCGGTCGTCGAATCGTCACGCGGCACGCGTTCACCTGCGCGTCACGGCGATGAGCGTGACGTCGTCCTTGAAAGTCTGCACCGGCATCCGTTTCAAAATATCTTCGATGATCGACTTACTGGTGCTCTTTTGGGATGCCACCTCGAACAATGCACGTTCGAGCGCTTCCACGCCGACCATGGCCCCGTTCGACCGCTCTTCGGTGAGTCCGTCGGTATAAAGCAGCAACACGTCGTCTTGTTTCATCTCCAATTTTGCGTCCGACAAGAATGGGGAAATATCATCGAGCAGACCGACCCAAACTCCACTGGTCTCGACCCGTTCGACCGTCTTCAAAGCTGCCCGATAGACCAGCATGTCCTGATGAAGGCCCGCGTAACGAACGCCGTCCGCTTCGAGGCGGAGCGCATTGACCGTCATATATTGGTCGCCGCCGATTTTTTGTAAGTTGCTGCGGATCGCGATGTTCACCATGGAGAGCACCTCCGAAGGCGCGGGCGTGACGCCGCTCTTGCTCAGGCTGCGCGTCGTCGCACGCACTGCGGTCTGCGCCATCATCATGATCAAACCGGAGCTGACGCCGTGCCCGGAGACGTCGCCGATCAACAACCACTGGGCTTCGCCGACGCCGAAGAAATCATAATAGTCGCCCCCGACATCCGACGCCGGGTGCATCGTCGCCGCCACGTCGTAGTTCAGCAGCAGGGCGTCGTTCGGCAAAAGCACCGTCTGAATTTTACGCGCGAGATCCATCTCGCTCCACAAATCGGCCACCGTGCGATTCAGGTCGGATGTCCGCTGGGCCACCAAAGTCTCGAGATTTTGTGTATGTTCCCGGCTCTCCGCGGCCATGGCGTTGAAGGCCGTGGTCAGCTCGTCGATCTCGTCATCCGTGTTCGACTCGGGCACGCTCACCGCATAGTTGCGCTGCTGAATTTCCCGCGCCGCCCGAGTGAGGTTCGACAGAGGCGCGGTCAATTTCCGCGTCGTGATCAAAATACCGAACAACACCGCGACCAAGGTCAGTCCGGTGATGATGACCTGCGCGATGATCACCGAATAACTCGTCTCTTCGATCACCCGCTGCGACGCGAGCAGAGGTCCGTAGATCTCTTTGTGCGGAACGACGACACCCAGCGTCCAATGTTCCGAGGTAACTCCTTTTTCTCCGCGTGCGATATCGAAGGCAAAATGCCGGCGGAAGGCGAACAAATATTTTTCTTGGCCGATAGTCCGCTCGAAGATCTGCGTTTCTTGGTTCGGCACCAGCGAATATTTCAACGAAGCCACACCCGGCTCGGAGCTCTTGCTCAAATTACGGATCAACATTTTCAGGCCGGGCTGCGCTGCATCTTCGGCGCGCAGATTGAGGACTTTCGCACCCGCCTCGTTGATCGCCAAAATATTGCCGTCGTCCTCCATCAGGAACGCGAAACCGGAGAGTCCGAGCCGAACCTGTTCGATCGTCCCGGCGATCTGATTCAAAGTAATATCGATGCCGATCGCACCCGCGCTGGCCGAGCGATCTTTGCTCCACAACGGGCGAAAGATAGTTACAATTTTTCCGCCGCCGGCCGCGTCCTCGTACGGCGGCCAAAAGAGCACGTCGCGATTGTGTTTCTCGAAGCGCTCTTTGTCGGCGATCATCGCCTGCCAATATTCGACGACACCCGGGAAAAAATATTGCCAGAACGGCTGTTTGCTCGCTGCCGGATAGAGTTGGTACCAAACAGCGGCGATATCCACGGCCGGAGCCATGCGGATCAGCGGGCGATCCTGCGGGCCGATATAGTAGACCTGTAATTTATTCGTCCCATTTTTTTGGATCGGCGAAATCACCAAATCGATCAGTGAAGTTTCGTCGACCAACCGATCGACGTTCGCCGGCAGCCTGCCCTGGGGATCGAGCATCGAGTCCCAGACGGCGATCGTCGTCGGATGACCCGCGGGATTTTGCGACATTTTTCCCGCGGGAACGAACCGCATCTCAGGACGGAGCGCGGGAATCTTCTTCGCCGCCTCGAGCAAGGGCGCATATTCTTCTTGGTGATCGATCAGGTTCTGCGCGTAGTCGACGGCAACGTGCAGCTCCGCGATCGTCGGACCGATCAAACGTTCGATCGCTCGGCCGGTATCATCGAGCTGCTTCTCCACCAGCTCGCGGCTGGCATCGGTCAAACCGCGCTCGATCTCTTTCGAGGACAGCTCCGACAAACGCCGCGCTCCGACGACAGAGACGCCGACGCTCAGCGCGAGGCCTCCGAAAATTCCGAGCGCTGCGACTGCGACAAACTTCGACTGGAGCGTCCTCTTGCGACGTGACATCGTGCGCGGCGGATGATGCACCCACGCCGGGCCGGCATTCAACTCGCGATCGGAGCGGAGAGATGAAGCAAGGTGACTTGGTCGCCGGACGCTTCCGCGTCGACATGATCGCCGGTGAAGGCGGAATGGGCACGGTTTACCACGCACACGACGAGCTCACCTCGCAGGAGGTGGCGCTGAAGATCTTGTTTCCGGAGCGCGTGTCCGATCTGAGCCGTTTTTCCCGGGAAGCGACGCTGCTCCGCGAGCTCAAACACCCGTCGATTGTCGCATATATCGCGCACGGGACCATCCCCGGCGGCCCGTCCTTTTTGGTGATGGAGTGGGCGCGCGGAAAGACGCTTCACGAAGAGCTGACCACCGGGCGGCTCGGTGCGCCGTCCAGCTTGAAGATCGCCCATGCGATCCTCCGAGCCTTGGGCAGCGCTCACCGTCGCGGAGTGATTCACCGAGATATCAAACCGCGCAACATCATGGTCGCGCCCGACGGGCTGGTGAAGGTCCTGGATTTCGGCATCGCCCGCGCGCGAACCGAGTCCACGGCGCTCACGCGCACGGGCGTATTTTTGGGGACACCGGGATATATCGCGCCCGAACAAGCGCGCGGCGAACGTGATGTCGACGGTCGCGCTGATATTTTTTCCACCGGCTGCGTGCTCTTCGAGTGCCTGACCGGAAGGCCAGCATTCGTCGCGAAGGATGTCGTCGCGCTGCTCGCCAAATTAGTTATCGAAGAAGTCCCGCTGCCGAGCGAGCTGGCGCCGGAAATTCCTGCGTCTGTCGACGCGCTCGTCGGGCGCATGTTGGCCAAGGATCAAACCGAACGTGCCGGTGATGCGGACGTGTTGGCGAACGAGATCGAAGAGATACTATCTTCCTTCGAATCCTCCGCGACGTGGAACGAGGTCGCACCGCGCCGACTTACCGAAAGCGAGCTCAAACTATTCAGTGTCGTACTTTCGACCGGCGAAGGTGAAGACACGCTGGTGAGCGCTCCCGGGAATAAAAGGGTCCGCAGCGCGGCGACACTCACCGAAGAGCTCTCCTCGATCGGCGTACGTCCGGAGCGCCTGGCCGATGGATCAGTGGTCTGTACTATCGCCGGCGCAGGAATTGCCACCGATATTGCTGCCCGCGCGGCACGGTGTGCTCTGGTGCTTCGCAGGCACCTGGCCGATAGACCAGTGGTCGTTGGTACAGGCCGAGGAGTTTTCTCCGGCCCGCTGCCTGCGGGAGAAGTGATCGATCGGACAGTATTGATGTTGCGCCGCCTGGAAGCTTCCGCCTCGGCGAGCGTCGATCCCTCCTGGATCCCCATCGATCCGCTCACCGCCGGCCTGCTCGATTCGACTTTCGACGTTCGCGGCGTCGGCGAAGATCTCTTTTTGGTCGGCGAACGCGGGCCGCTCGACGCTCGACGCAGATTGCTGGGACGCGAGGCCCCCTTCGTCGGCCGCGATCGTGATCTCGCTTTTCTCGAATCCTGCTACATCGAATCTTGCGACGAACGCACCGCCGCCGCAGTGGTGGTGATCGGCGCAGCAGGAATGGGCAAAACGCGGCTCATTTTCGAGCTGATGAAACGGATCGAAGCCTGTCACCGCCGCCCGACGATCCTGATCGCTCGGGCAGACGCGCTCGGTGCTCAATCGCCGTTTTCCATGGTCGCACAATTGGTGCGCCGCGCCGCCGATATTCACGACGATGAGCCGCTGGAAACAAAACGTCTCAAGCTGGGTGCGCGCGTTTTGCGCTACGTGCCTCCCGATCAGGCCGAACGCGTCGCCGATTTTCTCGGCGAGCTGACTTCGATCCGCACGTCACTCGACGAACGCCCGCGCCTTCGCGCCGCGCGCCACGATCCGATGTTGATGCGCGAAGAGATCGAACGTGCCTGGAGCGATTTTGTAGCGGCGGAGTGCCAAGAACATCCGCTGTTCATTGTCCTCGAAGATCTCCAGTGGGGTGACTTGCCGTCGGTCAAACTATTGGAGCACGCGCTGCACGAACATCGAGATCGCCCGTTATTCGTGCTCGCTGCTGGACGTCCCGGCGTCGAAACATTATTTCCGTCACTGTGGGAAGAGCTCGGCGTTCAAGAGCTCCGTTTGGCGAAGCTCAGCCGCGCCGCATGCCGTTCTTTCGTGCGCGACATGATGGATCGGACGATGCCGGACGCGCGGATTGACGCGATCGTCGCCCGCGCCGACGGCAACGCGTTTTATCTCGAAGAGCTGATCCGCGCAGTCCACGACGCATCCTCGGACGATCTCCCCGAAACCCTGGTCGCCATGGTCAACGATCGCCTGCACGCGCTCGACGCCGACGCTCGCCGCGTGCTCCGCGCTGCGAGTGTCTTCGGCGAAACGTTCTGGGCCGAAGGCCTGCGCTCCTTGCTCGGCGACTCCGGCTCGAGCGCCGCGTTGACTCACTGGATCGAAATATTGCTTCGCGAGGAATTGATCGATCACCACAAACGCAGCCGTTTCGTGGGACACGAGGAGTACGCTTTCCGCCACGCTTTGCTCCGGGAAGCGGCCTACGCCTCTTTGGTTCCCGACGATCGTGCCGGTGCGCACCGCGCAGCTGCGTTGTGGCTCACCGAGGCGGGTGAGTGTGATTCGGTGCTTCTCGCCGAACATTTCGAACGCAGCGGAGAACCTTCGCGTGCGGTCGACCTGTACCGAAGGGCAGCAGAACAAGCGCTCGACGGCCACGACCTCGAAGGTGCGAGCACCCGGGCGGCGCGTGGAATTGCTGGTGGCGCAGGCGGCGAACAACTCGCACGACTATTGATAGTTCAAGGTGAAGTCCACGCTTTGCGCGGCGAAAACCTGGAAGCGGAAAAATGCGGCACAGAAGTTTTGAGCTTGGTGCCGCGCGGCTCCGCACCTTGGTGTTGGGCCGCCGGCGCAACTTTAGTTTTGCGCACGCAGCTCGGTGAAGCCGAAGGTGCACAAGCGATCGCCGAAGAGCTCTCTTCGATCGAATTCAGCGAAGGTGACGCGGCCGTCGCCCTGGTCCGCGCCAGCGCACGTGCGATGCCCTTCGTTTGTTACGGCGGATACTACGAGACGGCGAAACGTCTCTTGAAGGCCGCGAGACGTTCCCTCGGCGCCATTGATCCTTCGGCCACTGCCGCCGCCGGTTGGATGGAGCTCGCTTCCGCGGAAGCCGCAGCTTGGGCCGAAGAAGACGCACAATTTGCGCTCGAGTCGGCGCGGGCTGCCGGTGCCTGTTTTCGCGCGGTCCGCAGCGATTTGGCCGCAGCGATCGCTTCGATCACCATCGGAGCCGCACAGATCGAGCTCGGCGACGCCGATGGAGCGTTTGTGGAGCTGAATAGTGCGGTGGCCGTCGCAGACAAGTTAGGCGCAAAACTATATGGCGCTCTGGCTCGCATGTTCGCGGGGACGGCTGCTCTTGCCAAAGGTGAGCTCGGCACCGCACATCAACTCTTGGAAACGGCGGTCGACGCCTTTTATCGCCAAGGCAATATCGTCTATTTCGGTATGTCGCGAATGAGCCTCGCGCGCGTGTTACTCGCGATGGGTGATCTCGAAGGCGCGGAGCGGGAGGCGAGCGAATCGTTGCTCGCTTTTTCGGCGACGCCTTCTTTGCGCACGATCGGCCTCGGCGTGCTCGGACAGGTCCAGCTCGCGCGCGGTGCACACGCCGAGGCGCTCGTCACTTTCGAGGACTCCTACCGCGCCTTGCTCACCCTCGGTGGCGTCGCTTCGGGCGACGCCGCGATCCGCACAGGATATGCGGACGCGCTGCGCTCCGCCGGCAAACATGAAGAAGCTCACGCGATCGATGAGACGGCCCGCGAACACTTCGAGCGGCGCTCGCGCCTTTCCGCACTGAATCACACAAAAACGCTCTAGTGCCGGGCCGAAAGCCGTGCGCGCACGTGCGAGTGCACGCTCCGCACGCCAGGAACGGCCGCATAGACGTGCTTTTTTCTCCCCGCACGGCGGCACGCTCGTTGCTCTTGTCCGGTTCATCGGAACGCAGCGGATTTCGCGGCGCCCGAACAAGAAGGAGTAAAACAATGCAACAGTTTAACGAGCTTTCGATCAACGAGCGCAACGATGTCCTCGCGTCGGTTCGCGCCAGCCTGATGGCCGAGTGCCGCGAAGAAACCGCGGAAACGTCGGTGGAAGGTGATCCGCGCCGCGGGTGGCTCATCGTCTCCGACGAGTGAGTCTCGATTCCAAACGTTTGAGCTGAAACGAAAGGAGGCGGCGATGAGCGAGATCATCACAATCTTATGTGAACCGAACTATCGCCGCCTCTGGCTCGGCGAAATTACTTCCCTCTTCGGCGATTGGTTTACCTATGTCGCCGTCAGCGTTTTAGCGCTGGAAAAAGGCGAAGGCGCGGTGGCCATCGCGGTGATTTTCGTCGCCCACAACCTTCCGCACGCGGTGGTTGCTCCGCTCGCGGGATTTCTCACCGATCGTTTTGATCGCAAGAATTTAATGATGGCCGCGAACTATCTCCAGGGCGCTTTAACCTTGGGAATGGTCGCCGCCGCGGCCGCAGAGCAACTCACCCTTTTACAAATTTTACTTTTTGCCCGAATCTCCGCCAGCGCCGTTTTTTTGCCCGCCCAAACCGCCGCGCTTCCGCGTCTGGTCGATAAGCAGTATTTGGCCACGGCCAATGCACTGACTTTCTCCACCGCGAGCGTCGTTTTCGCCGCCGGAGTCGCGCTCGGCGGAGTTGCGGTCGCGTTTGTCGGCGTCCTCCCCGCACTTTTGTTCGACGCGTCGACCTTTTTTATCTCGAACTTATTTTTGCGCGGCCTTCCGGCGCTCCCGCCGGCCGCCGAACACGAACGTTTTCGTCTTCGCGAAGTTTTTGCCTTTACATTGGGACGTAAAGCGCTCTTCGAAGCCGTTTTCGCCAAAGCGCCGCTCGCTTTTGCATCGGGCGCCGCGTGGGTCGCGCTGGTCGACAGCACGAAAAGACTCACGCTGGTCACCGCGGGTGCGATGACGCTCGGACTATTTCATTTTGGCCGGGCCTTCGGCAGCGCGCTCGGCCCGCTGGTCCATAAATATTTGAACCGTGTTTATTCATTTTTATTGACGCTGTCCGGAATATTGATGCTCGCACTCACCCAAAATGCGCTCGCTGCTTTGGTGGGCGCAGTTTTGTGGGGTGTGGGCATCACCGCAAATTGGGTACGGGCGCAAACAAAAATTCAGACGCTCGCCCCCGACGCGATGCTCGGGCGCCTCTCGGCGCTCGACTTTTTTTCCTTCACCGCAGCCTCCAGCCTAGGCGCGCTCGCCGGTGCCGTCTTCATGAATGAGACGGGTATCAGGAGCGGTGCAGCTTGGGTCGGAATCTTCGGTGCAACTATCTCGTGGATTTTACTTTTTGCGATGACTCGTCCGTCCCGCCTATCGGCAAAGGAGCTTGTATGTTGAGCAACGTTGAGACCAATTTGAACGACCGCACCGCGCATGGTGTGGAAAACTTTCTCTCGGCATACGCGAAAATTCGGCCGGGTGACGGCGTCGTCGTTGCGTTCAACAAATCCGTGCTCGACGCCGCTGCGCTGATTTTGGCGGGGGTGCAGACGAAAAAATTACCGGCGCGCACTTATCACTATGCGCATAAGGATCCGGAGCGTTTCGATAAAGAGCTCGGTGTACAAATCGATCTCCTCCGCGCCGATGCGCGGGTCGAACGCGTGGTGATCATCCTCTGCGAGCTCGATACGCTCAGCTTCTCCAAAATCCTCCGCCGCCGCATGGCGGAGAACGACGCGACCGCGGTGGTCCGCGTGACGAACGCGCTCCCGGAGCTGTTCGAAATGGCGTTCAAAGTGACGCCGGAGGTCCAGCGCCAAATCAACGCCGGTGCGCTCGATGCGTTGCAGACCGCGAAACACCTGCGCGTGCGCACGCCGAGCGGTACTGATCTTTCGATCACCTTGGATCCCAGCAAGTTTTCATGGATCAGCAGCACCGGCCTCGCAGGACCGCGCGAGATTTGTAATCTTCCGGCCGGCGAAATCAGCACCTACCCCGTGTCGGTCGACGGCGTCTTCGTAGCGAACGGCGGGCTCAACAGCAACATGGTGCTCGATTTCGACGTCCGCCTCAAAGACAAACCGATGACCTTCGAGATCACCGGTGGCGAAGTCCAAACCTTTCACAGCCCCGACACGAATATGATGAAGTTTCTGACCTGGAACTTCGACAAACCGTTCGCCCGCAAAGTTGGTGAGCTGGGTATCGGGACGAATATCGGGATCAACCGTTTTATCCCGCTGAGCTCCCATATCAACGAGCGCCATCAAGGAATGCACCTCGGTTTCGGCGAGCACAATCAGCCCGGCTTGGTCCACTACAAGGCGGAGGTTCACCTCGACGCGATCGTCGCCGACGCGCTCATCGAGACGGACACGGGCCGCATCTTCGACACGCGCCGGATGGAGCCGAGCGCAATCGCCCATCCGAAAAATATGCGCTCCGAAGACGCGGAAGCGCTCGCCTCGCTGGCGATCGCTGCGATGTAATTTCTTCCTCCTCTTTCGAATAAATTCAGAAGGTGAGTTATGAGCCTCCAGAACATTAAAGTCATCGATGCGGACGCGCACGTGGTCGAGCGGGCAGATACTTTCACTTCGCGTATGTCGAAACAAAAATGGGGCGATAAGTTGCCCCAGGTCCGGACTCATCCAGAAACCGGCTTGCCGACATGGATGATCAACGGCGTGTACGGCATGCCGGTCGCCGCACCGGCCATGGCCGGCTGGAAAGAATGGCCACCCTCATTTCCCGCGACGCTCGAAGAAGTCCTGCCCGCATGTTTCGACGCCAAGGCGCGCCTGAAACACATGACCGACAACGGAATTCACGGCGCGCTTATCTATCCCAGCATCGGCGCCTACGGTGCGGGCGATGCGCACTATATGGGCGAGCCGGAGCTGCAGCACGACTGCGTACGCGCCTACAACGATTTTATGTCCGACTGGTGCAAGACCGACGGGCGGCGTCTATTCGGCATCGGATTTCTGCCTTTCTGGGATATTCCGGCCTCGATCGCGGAAATGAACCGCTGCAAAAATATGGGTTTGGTGGGAATGCAATTCACCACCGACCCCGCGTCTTTCGGCGAAGCCCAGCTCGGAGATCCGCGTTGGTCTCCGATCTGGGAAACTGCGCAGGATTTAGATCTCCCGATCTGTTTTCACGTGGGCACCGGAAAAGGTGGAGAAGAAATATTCTCCGGCTACGAAGGCAATGGTCGGCAGAGCAATTTCGCCAAAGGTACCGTGTGGCAATTCTTGGATAATGCGCGCGCGCTGATGGAAATGGTCGGCTCCGGCGTGTGCCACCGTTATCCGAAATTGAAGATCGTCTCTGCGGAGCACGGCATCGGCTGGATCCCGTTCGTACTCGAAGCGTTCGATTGGCAGTGGACCAATTGCGGCGCATTTCTCGAGCACCCGGAGATGGACCTTTTGCCGAGCGAATATTTCAAGCGACAGATCTACGCATCGTTCTGGTTCGAGGATGCCAGTGCACGCGCAGCGATCGCGGCAGCCGGCGCGGATAATTTCTTTTTCGAGACGGACTTTCCGCACCCGACGAGCATGTCGCCGGGACCTGCTTCGTCCGCGGTGGCTCCGAAGAAATTCATCGAGAAAGTCCTCGGCAAAGAACCCCAGAGCGTGCAGCGCAAGATATTGAGCGAGAACGCCGCCCGCGTCTTCAACCTGCACCTCTAGCGGAGTAATTGTGGGATGGGCCCAACAACATTTCGAGGATCGAACCCACAAAAACTCGGCTGAAACCGCGCACATACAAAACAAATATTCGCTCGACGTGAGCCGGCTGACAGATTCCAGGTCGCGCACTCCCGCATTGTGTCTGCAATGACTTCGGTCGGCAGCAGCACCAGCAGCTCATCCTCGGCGTCCTCCAGCAGCACCCAAGAGTCTAAATCGAAGACCGAGTCCTCCAAGACAGAGACCTCGAAGACGGAGTCGTCGAAGACGGAGTCCTCGAAGTCCGATTCATCGACTTCGTCTTCGAGTGATAAGAACGAATCATCGGCAAGAGTCGAAAACACGACCCGCACCGCCACTGTCGAAACAGCAGCGGCCGCGCGTTCGGTGCACCTCGCAGACTCTTCTTCGCGCCAGCTTCGCGAACGCGCGGAAGCTTCGCTCAACGACAAAAATAAGCTCGAAGACGGTCCGGTCGCACCGGGTCGCGCGCGCACCCAGGGTGCCGCAGGCGCTGCCGGACGCCGCTCCTTCGAGGTGGAAGGAAACCCACCGCCGAACGCCAAAGGCGCGGTGACGCCCAACAGCAACGTCGAAGGCTGGACGCAACGCATCGACGGAAGCTTCGAATTCAACGGGACCACCAACGATGACGCCTATACTGTCCGAGAGGACACGAACGGCGATGTGGTCGTCCGCAACGACGGAACCAGCACGGACTATACTTTGAGCGCCGCAGACGCGACGCTCGGCGTCACCATCAATACAGGCGACGGCAAAGACAATCTCACCGTCGACGCCAGCGTCACTCTCGATCTGACGATCAACAGCGGCGCCGGAGACGACGTGGTCAATGCGAGCCGCGCGCGCGGTGCGATGACGATCAACGGCGGCGCCGATCACGACATACTTACGGGCGGGCGCGGCGACGACGATATCGACGGTGGAGACGGAGAAGATCGAATCACCGGCGGCGACGGACACGATTCTCTGCGGGGCGGAGGTGATCGAGACTATCTCGCCGGCGGCGACGGCCGCGACCAATTACTCGGCGGAGGCGGCGACGACGAAATCCACGGCGGCGACAATGAAGACTTCATCATGGGCAACGATGGTATCGATGAAATATTCGGCGACCGCGGGAGCGACGCGATCTATACCGACGCGCTCGACCGCAGCGTTGACGCAGGCGGGGACGCAGAGCTCGATCTGATCGTGGGTGAAGCAGGCAGTCCTCGAGCCGCAAATATGGGCGGAAATGACGTGCAGGTGAGTTATGACCGCCCGGCCACCGAAGCATGGCTTGCGGCGCACCCGGAGTTTCAGCGCGTCGGTAACGACGAAACCAGAGAACGTACGCTGGCGGATATCGGCGTCATGCTCTCCGTTCCCGAGGGTCGAGGTTTATTGTCCGATCTTTCGGCGGAGCTGGTCAGCCGCGGCGAAACGATGTTCCTCGACGAAAAAGTGGAGACGGCGGGCGGACAATATTTTAATCGGCAAAATCGCGCGACCGCAGGAAATTGGGCGGCAACTTATCCCGACGGAACAAATCGCCACCCGCTCCCGGCGCTGTATCACGAGCTCGCGCACGGATATCAGGACTTGCTCAGCGGCTTTCCAGCGGGCATGAACGACTTCAACGGCGTGGGCGCAAACGTTCGCGAACGCCAAGTCGTGGGCCTGGAATGGCTCGACAGCAGCGGCGTCCTCCACGGAGCGAATACGCTGCCATACACAGACAATCTTTTCCGCATGGCGCTCGGCCTCCCGACACGTTCGACGTACGGTGGAGAGCTCGGCTCACCCCAATTTTGGTACCCCGAACCGAAGTGACATCGGTACCGCGGGCGGGCACTGCGCCCTGATTCGCAAGACGCGTGGAGCCAAAGGCCGGCGCCCGGAGAAATCCCGCCAACTCGCCCCACCCAAGGCGAATTAGCCTACGATTTCCGCGCTGCACGCGTTTCTTGCACTCACGCCGATCGATGGAGAGCCGCTACATCGAAGCCGGTGGCTTTCGCCTGCATATGAACGTCGGAACGCCGTCCGGGCCGCCGATGGTTTTGGTTCATGGCTTGGGCGTTTCCAGTCGATATTTGCTGCCCACCGCGCGGGCCCTGGAGCGCAAGCTCACGGTTTATGCGCCCGACCTCCCCGGCTCGGGAAAAAGTGAAACTCCCGCGGAGCCGCTCGATCTGCGCGCGCTCGCGGAAATTCTGCTGCGCTGGCTCGACGTAATGAAGCTCGAGCGCGCGTCCTTTCTCGGCAACTCCATGGGTTGCCAAGTATTGGTGGAGCTCGCGTTGCTCGCGCCGGATCGTGTCGATCGTCTGGTGCTCACCGGACCCACGGTCGATCCGCAGTGGCGGAGCTTCGCCAAACAGATCCCGCGTTGGTTGCTCGAAATCGTGCGAGAGCCGCTCAAACTTTTGCCGACGTTGATTCGAGACTATCTCCGCTTCGGGCCGCTGCGGTTCTTTCGCACCGGGCGTTTCGCGATCGCGGATCGCATGGAAGAGAAACTATCTCGAATTCGTGCACCCACGCTCGTCGTGCGCGGTGCACGCGATGCCTTCGTCTCCACGAAATGGATCGAACGGATCGCCCGCTTATTGCCGAACGGACGGGCAGTCGTCGTTCCAAACGCGGCCCACGCAGTCACCTATTCGGCGCCCGAAGCTCTGGCGCGAATTATCTTGGACTGTGCGACCGACTTTCGGCCGGTGGGGCTCGCGAGTACAATGTTTCTTCCGGCATGAAATTCGGCCTATTTTTCGAGCATCAGCTTCCGCGTCCCTGGAGCGACAGCGACGAACAAAACTTATATTCGAACGCGCTCGATCAATGTGAAGCCGCCGACCGCCTCGGTTATCACTATCTCTGGGAGGTGGAGCATCATTTTCTCGAGGAATATAGTCATTCCTCGGCACCCGAAGTATTTCTCGCGGCCGCCAGCCAGCGCACGAAAAATATTCGCCTCGGTCATGGCGTGCGTTTGATGCCTCCCCCGTACAACCATCCCGTACGCGTCGCCGAACAGCTCGCCACCCTCGACCTGGTCTCGGGGGGACGCGTCGAATGGGGGACCGGTACCTCCGCGAGCCGCGTGGAGCTGGAAGGTTTCGGGGTTCCGTTCAACGAACGCCACGCGATGTGGGAAACAGCGCTGCGCGAATGCGTGAAAATGATGACCGCGGTGCCTTATCCCGGGTATCGCGGAAAATATTTCAACCTACCCGCACGAAATATTATCCCGAAACCCATCCAAAAGCCGCATCCCCCGCTGTGGTTGGCCTCGGCGAGCTTGGCCGCGGTGGAGGTCGCGGCACGCCACGGAATGGGTGCCCTGGCCTTTCGGCCACTCACCGCCGACGAAGCCCGCGTCTGGGTCGACCGATATTACGAAATATTGGCCACGGAGTGTGTCCCCATCGGCGCGTCGATCAACGCAAATATTGCCGTCGTCTCCGGTTTTGGCTGCGCGCGCACCCGCGAACACGCGATCATGCGTTTTGCTCCCGGCCTCGAGTTTTACGACGCCGCGCTGGCGCACTTTTACCGTTTCGGCCGACATCGCCCGGGACAAACAAACTTATCGGCCCAGCTCAAGCGCGCGCGCCCATTCTTACGCGCGGAATTCGGGCGGGAACCTTCGCCCGTGCTCGATAGTCCGGAAGGTTTGCGCGAGCTCTTCGAGAGCTACGAACGTGCCGGCGTCGACCAGCTGGCATTTTTTCACCAAGCCGGCCGCAGCAAGCACGAACACATCCTGGAAGCGCTGGAGCTGTTCGGCACTGAGGCGATGCCGGCATTCTTGGAGCGCGACGCAAACGCGGCGGAGAAAAAAGCGGCTCGATTGGAAGGTGTTTTCGAGCGTGCCTTCGCGCGGAAACCAAAGGAAGAGGAGCCCCGCGAGGCGGAACCGATCGACGCTCTGACCCGCGCCGAATATTCCGACTTACTCGCGAGGTTGAGGAAAATTATTCCGGACATCTAGGCTCAGGGACAGGGCGAGACGTGCGCGCATTGCGGATCCGAACAGTCGAGCAAACCATCTCCATCGTTGTCGAGGAGGTCGTTGCACAACGGCGCTTCCGATGCGGTAGCCTCGAAGGTCACAAATCCCGGCTCCGACCAGGCGAGCCAGTTCACGCTCTCCGAAGTATGAGCTGTCTCTGCGGCCAGTGACGTTTCCTCTTCCATCCGCACTCGCACCGAGGACGCCGTGAGTAAGCTCCAGCGCGCTGCAACGGTGTCGACCGCATCCTGGCGATCGGCGTGTGAGAAGAAGATCGGTGCGGCGGTGAACGCCGGCGCAAAATTGATCGCGTAGAGCGCATTCGTCACCGCGTCCGGAGTTTTTCCGGCGATGAAATTGCGCCCGTTGTTCACGCCATTTCCGACCTCGAACGCCACCCAAGAAACCGTCTCCGTCCCGTGAGCCTGCGGTTGAGCCTCTTCCTCCTGAACCAATACTTGGAATGCAGTCACCGCATTTCCGCGGGTTCTGGTGATCACCGGAATCGTATCGACGGCGCTGTTCACCGAAGTGAAGACCGTCGGCGATGCTCCGAAAGCCTGCGAATAATTAATCTGCTTCCAAGTATTGTTTGCTGTAGTCACACCCGCTTCGACGATCGTTCCATCTTCCATCACGCGGCGGCCCGCTTCCACGACGAGATAGTTGACCGTTTCGCTGCCGTGGGCTCCGTCCTGATAGAGCCATTCTTCGATCTGCCATTCAAAGCTCGTCGGAGTCACATTGCGCACGCGAACGTGGGCCGGATCGGTGTCGTTGCTGCTCACATTCTCCATGATGACCACCGGCGTTTTATAGGTCCGCTGCAAAGTCACCGTGTACCAGGTGCTGCGATTCGGTTGATTCATGCTGAGCGTGCCGACCTCGCCGAAGCGCGGGCTCTCGCGCTGACAGGTGGAGTCACAGCCGTCCCAATTCGTGAGGTTGCCGTCATCACATTCTTCGCCGAGCGAAACCGTGACCACGTTGTCTCCACACACTTCCGCGACGCAGCTCGCGCTGCAGCCGTCTCCGCTATTGAGATTGCCATCGTCACATTGTTCGGTGCCGCTATTATTGACCGTCGAGTCACCGCAGAATTCGACCCGGCAGGTATTCGAGCAACCGTCGCCGCCGAGAGTATTGCCGTCGTCGCAATTTTCGACGCCGCTATTATTGACCGCGCTGTCGCCGCATATTTCGATCAGGCAAGTATCGGTACATCCGTCACCGCTGACGAAGTTTTCATCGTCGCACTCCTCACCTTCGACATCGAGCCATCCGTTCCCGCAGAAGAACATGTCGATGATCATCCGCGGTCCGGAGAATTCGTTATTGTCCTCGAAGAGCTCCTCGACGGCCGACGTATGATCCGCGCGGGCAACTAAGCCGGCTCCGTTGTCCTGATAGAAATAACTATTCGGAATGAACGTCGTCTCCGAATGGCACTCATCGCGTTCGAGCACCGGAACGGTGCGGCTACCGACCAGCGCATTGTCGAAATAGAAACCGACGGTGCTTTCGACACTCGGCGCCGTTCCTGTATTGCAGACCGTGTTCGGCGCATTGAAGCTCGAATACGGCGTAATTTTCGGGGGTGAGGAGAGCGCGGCGACCACCAAGTCCGGTTGAGAGCCGATACCGAGCTGAGCTCCGACATATTCGTTATTGGACTCGATCAGCTCGCTGACCGCCAAGCCACCGTCGGCGATCGCACCGAGATAGTACGGACCGGGGAACTGGGCGTATGGCAAATTTGCGAAGACGAAACCTCCGACCGAAACGCACGCGCCGGCAGCGAGCGGAGCGGACGAGGAGAGAACGCCGGCGAGCGTATCGTCCGAAGGCCATCCCGACTCGTGGACACCGCGAATTTCACGGTCCGCACTAAGATAGACCCAAGCGTCGACGATATTCGCCGCCACCGTTCCGCGATTGCAGATCTGTACCCCGACGACCATCCCAAATCCCGGATCGATCGCATGCGGGCCGCCGATGGAGGTCACCACCAAATCCGGACCGCTACCGAGCGCAATTTCGTTGCCCAGGAAACTATTGTTCGTCTCCGACAGCTCGCCCACACTATTCGCCTCATCGACGATCGCACCGAGATAGTATCCGCCCTGTGGACCTGGGACCTGCGCGAATACTGTACCACCGGCCACTTCGCACTGGCCGGCGTCCAGACCTCCGGAGATCAGCAAGGTTCCGGCATAAGTATCGACTCCGGGGAACAAGGAATAGAACCCTTGAACCACGGTGTCGCCGGTGAAATAGACGTTCACCTCCGCCGAGGCACTTTCGGCCGTTCCATAGTTACAAACCGTCGCCTGAATGTTGATCGTCGAGCCCGACGTCGCTCCCGCGGGACCGCTCAGCTGGGTCACGACGAGATCCGGGCCGGTGCCCAGGAGGATCGGCGTAGTGAGGAAGTTATTCGTCTCGTCGAGCTCCGGATAGAATTCTCCGTCGTCGGCAACACCGACGAGATAGTATTGACCCGGTTGATAATTCACCGGAGGAAAGGCGTAGAAATTATGCGAGCTCGTCCGGCAGACTCCGGCATCGAGAAAGTACGGAAATCCGACGTACCCGAGAAGAATTCCTTTTTCACCGGCATCTTCTGAAAGATACACCGCCGCCTGTGTCCCGTTGATGCTCCAAGTGCCGCGGTTGCACAGGGTCATCGAAACAGTCAGCGCACCGCCGGCCTCGACGCTGTGCGGAGCGTCGATCGCTCCGATCGTCAGGTCGATCTCCTGTCCGACGCCGGCGCGTCCTCCGACAAAATGGTTATTGGACTCATCGAGCTCGGACACACTATCGAGCTCATCGACGACCGCTCCGAGATAGTAGGAGCCAAAAATATCCGGCGGGATGGCCAGGAAATATCCCACCGTCGAAGCAACTCGGCATTGCTCGGGATAAAGCGCACCCGTGAGCGAGGCGATACCGAGAAAGAGATCCTCTCCGCCCGGCGAAAGCTCCCCATCGAGCTCGGTGTCCGCGGACAGATACAATGCAGCTGTCGCGCCGGCATACGCGGGCAAAGTGCCTTCGTTGCAGATCTCGACCTCGACCGGCGCCGAGGTTCCACTGAGCAAGCTCACCGGTCCACGCGTCGCTCGAGCAACCAGGTCGGGAGCATTTCCGATACCGATAGTGTCGCCGACATAAACATTGTTCGACTCGTTCAGCTCGGCAATCCAGCGCCCATCGTCGACGATGGCGCCGAGATAGTACGAACCTTCGCTGCCACCCGGCGGATACAAGGCATAAACCGAGGCGGTGAAAGTACGGCAACCCTCGGGAGGTAGAGCCGTAGAGAGACTCACCGTACCGACCCAACTATCTTCCTGTGGCGGCGGATCATCGAACCGGTGGATCGAGGTGTCCGCGGAGACATAGATATTGACCTCTGCACCGTTGACCTCCTGAGTGCCGTAGTTACACACCTCGACTTCGACATCGAAGGTGCTGCTCGGAAAGGCGCTGGTCGGAGCATGTAACGCGGTGACAACCAGATCAGGTCCGAAACCGATACCCATCTGCGGGCCGACGAACAAGTTGTTCGTGCTGATCAGCTCGTTCAGCAACGAAAATTCACCCACATATGCCGCGATATAGTGGGCACCTGAGAAATAGGTGCCTTGTACCAGCACCTCACCGGAAACCTCCGCACACGCGCCCGGCTGGAGATAACCCGTCGTAGAAATAGCACCGAAATAGGCGTCGTTGATCACCCACCAACGGGCGGACGAGAAGGTCTCCACATCGGCATTTGTGGACGCATAGATCTCGACCGGCGGAATCTCAATTCCAACGGTGCCCTGATTACACACCAGCGCCGATACTTCGATGGCCGCGCCCTCGCCCGCGCTGTGCGGAACGTGAAGCTCACGCACCACCAGGTCGGCGCCGGAACCAAATCCGATCAAGTCGGTGACATATTCATTGTTCTGATTATTGAGCTCCGCGATACCTCGTCCGTCGTCGACGATGGCAGCGAGATAGTATGCCGTGCGTCCGCTCGGCGGTGACACGGCGTTGAGCTGTGCAATCGTCCTGCGGCACTCTTGCGCGGGGATCGATTCTGAAAAATACGCGGTGCCGAGATAGGTGTCCTCATAAGTCCACGTCGGTGGAGTAAAGCCGTCCGCCTCCCGATCATCGGAGAAATAGAAATTGACCGAGAGGAAGGTGCCCGGAGCCGCAGCGGTTCCGCGATTACAGACTTCGACTTCGGCCTCAAACGGTCCGCCCGAAACGCTCGGCGGTGCCTTCACCGAAGCGATCACCAGATCCGGATGACTTCCGACCATAACCTGTTTGGTGTTGAAGAGGTTGTTCGACTCGATCAGCTCGGACGTCGCATTCGTCGGATCGGCGATCGCCAGAAGGTAATAAACGGGGTCTTCATCGAGCGGGACGATCGTATACAGCGGGAACATTCCGCTGAGCTCGACACAAGCAAATCCTTGTAAAGTACTGTTGTATTGGAGGGAACCGACGGTGAGCTCGTACGGCCCACCGCCCATCTCCATCGTTCCAGGAATATTGTCGAACGAGAGAGAGAGATTCACTCGCGTGAACAGGGCACTTCCCGCTCCTTGGTTGCAAACGCGTGCTTCGATCCTCGCCGGCGAGCCGTATTGCACCGCCTCTGCAACACGAAGCTCGGTGATCTTGAAGTCCGGCGTATAGTCTCCGAGCCCCACAATAGACCCGAGGAAACGATTGTTGTCATTGTTGATCTCACCCGCATTCGGATGATCGTTGATGATCGCGGCGAGGTGATACGCGCCGGAATCAAACCATGCTGGAACGCTGAAGGTGGCGGTCGTATCGACGCAGCGGCCGGGGTTCGGCGCTTCGAGAGGGGTAATCGTTCCGACAAAAATATCCTCGAAATAGGGATCGAAGACCACGCTGTCGATAATCTCGTCTCTCGTTAGATAAATATTCGTGGGACCATATCCGCCCGGATACGTGCCCTGATTACAGGTCGTCACGGTAATTTCTACAGGGCGGAAGGGAACGATGATCTCCGGCGCGGAGATCTGGGTGACCACCATGTCCGGGCCGTAACCAACGTTGATCTCTCGCGGCTCGCTGCGATTGTTGCTCTCGACGAGCTCGTTGATGTTGTTGAACAGATCGACTGTGGCCACCAGCTCGAAGACGCCTTGCCACGGGGCCGGCGCGCCGATGCCGACAGAGGTCGAGACGACGCGGCACTGACCCGCATTGAAATTCTGATTTATCTGCGCATAACCGGTGTAATTCTCCCAAACCTCGTAGTGCACCACCAGGTTGGACGCGCCGCCGGTGCCGCGATTACAAATCTCGAGCACCACCTCGCCCAATTCTCCGGGAGTGACCGACGCGGGAGCATCGACGATCCTGATCGTGAGATCAGGTGACAGACCCATGCCCATCACGCCACCCGTGAAAGTATTGTTCGCCTCATTCAGCTCCGGCCTCTGATTGTTTTCATCGATCACCGCCACGATGCGGTACTCGCCGTTGCCGCTCGATTGCGTCGCAGCAGTCACCTGGCCCGACGTGTGTCCACACTCGTCGCGCCCGAGACTCAAGCTGTTGAAGGAGCCGGCGAAGAGATGGCCCGGCTCGAGATAGATACTCACCTGAGCTCCGCCGGTTGCCGTAGTGCCATAGTTGCAGACGGTCGCTGAAACGTCGAAGGTCGCGTAGTTCAGCGCCGAGGCGGGAGTCTGAAGAGCGGTGATCACCAAATCAGGGCCGTAGCCGAGATTGATTTGGTCCCCGATAAATTCATTATTCGTCTCGATCAGCTCGGTGACCGCACCGATCTCGTCGACGTGCGCGCCGAGATAGTATGTGCCGCTGGTAAACGGGGCCGGAAGGACGGCCGGGAAAGATCCGTAGCTCAGGTCGCGACACTTTCCGGGATTGATCGCGCCGGGTGAGAAGAGTTGGCCCAACATCGAATCAATCGGCGGATAAGTTTCGACATAACCGTTCACTTCTTGGTCCGGCGAGAGATAGAGGCTGACATCGGCCTGCGCAGGCTGATTGCCATAGTTGCAGACGCGGACCTCGACGCGGATCGGGGCATTGTCGATCGCGTTTTTCGAGCCCGTCAGGCGGGTGACGACCAACTCGGGACCGATGCCCACGGCGAAATCACCGGCATTGAAAATATTATTCGTTTCATCACCCTCGGCGATCAAATTCGACGGATCGATGATCGCGCCAAGATGAAAAGCACCCGAGACCGGCGAAATAAAGCTGGTGGTATTTCGATCGCATTGTCCCGGGAACAGCGGGATGATCGGCATGTTCCAGACGGCGAGATCGCCGGTATCGATCATCGAATCGGAGGAGAGATAATACGTAATATCGCTCCAATCGACGAAAGTATCCCCTTCGTTGCATATTCTATAGGAGACAACGACATAGTCCCCAGGCTCAGCACTCTTCGGTACTTCGAGTCTCCGAATCACCAGATCGATGCCGGATAATGCGCGAACCGCAGTCTGAGTTTGAGGTAGATCGACCTGTTCCCGACTACACGACGACAACAACACAGCGACCAACAGCGCCGGGCGAGCTCGAACCATATTTATCAATGCCCCCTTCTTTTTTGAGATCCCGAGGTGAGATTCGGGCCGGATGTTTATGCCTTTCTGAAAGGTTCGGGCAAGAGGAGGCTCAGGAATTTTCCGGCGGATGAGGGCACGAAGCCGCAGGATTCGAGCGCGGAGCCTAGAAAATATTCATGTCACGCGGAGCGTGCATCTAGCACGACTGCGGCGATCAGCGATTCCGACGAGGGAGCTCAGCGCGACTCGGGATACCAATCCGGATCTTCAGGATAACCGGTCATCGGAATGAACGGGTGGAAAGCGAGCGCAATCGCCTCTTCGTTATATGCACTGTTCGCGAGATAGTCCCGCTCGAGAGTCTCCGCGGTCCCATATTCGCTCGCGGTGGTATTCGATGCCGAAGCATGAACGCGGTGTGCGGTGACGTGCATATTGAACGCAATATCCAGCCCGCCGGCGCTCTCCAAAACTTGTGAGCCATCGCGACAATTAAATACGGATACTTTGAACGACGCGGCTTTTTGATATCCGCGCCAGGTCCCGGAAACGCCGCTCACGGGTAAGGGGCGGAGCACGCCATCCCATCGCGCGTCGGTGTTCTGAATTTCCGCCTGACGCATGACGACTTGGGGAACGAACAGATAGTCGCAGAGATCTTGCGCGCCGAGCATCCTGGCGAAGACCGGCGCGGTCGGCGCCGATTTTTCCGTTTCTGCGATCGCCATGGCGGCCTTTACGTCTCCGAGCTGATACCCCGCGCGCTCGACATACAGGGTGACTTGTTCGTGAAAGGCGCTCCGCGAAGCCCTTTCCACGGGCGGCAGAAACGGCGTCGCCAACGTGTCGTGGAGGATGGCGCGGCGCCCTGAATCCGTCTTCGGCGGCGCATATTTAGGCGCGTAATATTGTTTCGACATACATGCCGAGCAAGCCAGGAGCACGAAACAAGCAAGGACTGGGCGCATTCGCGGCTGTTTAGCAGGAATTTTCGCGAGTGATAACTGGCCTCGGGACCAGGTGGATGAGGTCGACACCGGCATTGACGCGGGCCTCGATGCTGGACGAGACGCAGGCCTCGATGCCGGACGCGGCATTGTCGATTCCAGCACGCCGGAGGATGCAGAGGGAGATCCGGGCTCACTGCCCGAAGTCGAAGACTCCTGTGACTGTACTTCAGGACAGTCCAGCCGAGGGCTCACCAGCAGCGGGTTGATGTTTGCCGGCGTGGTCCTCCTCTTGACCTTGCGCTCCTCCCGTCAGAACAAGAGGAGATGAAATCCAGCGTCTATTTCGGCGGAATATTATTCTTGGCGAGCTGCGCCGCGCCGATAGAGCAACAAACCAGCTTCGTACCCTCGGCTTCGGTTTATTCTGCGTCGTTCAGCGAGAGCGGCAAAAGTTTCTCCATCCCGGCACATGAGCCGATCGTCGCCGACGTCGTCGTACGCCCGGATTTTTTCGCGATGAATTTCGCGGTACGGACGAGCGGGAAAACTTCGGATGAGGCGCTCGCCAAAGCGAAAGAGGAAGTCGACGCGATCGGGAAAAAAGTATCCGCGATCGCGGGAAACGAGACCACGGTACGCCCCTGTGGATTTCGCTCGGAGCAACTATCCGAGAGCTCCTCCAAGGCGATTGTCGACGGCGTGGTCGAAGTGCCGCTGAATACTTCGACGGACTATTGGGCGCGAGCCGGAATGATGTCGAAGATCGATGCGCTGGTCAGCCCGCCGGCCAAACCTGAAAAGGCAGCGACCGGGGAGGAGGACATCTCGTACGTTGGACTCTCTGCTCCGCGGTTTTTGGTGCGCGATGCCGAGAAATATCGCGCCGAGCTGATGACCAAGTGGGTGGCGCGCGCCAAGGCGTTCTCCGAAGCGGCCGGTGGGGGCCTGCGCTTCGTTCGTTGCGAGACGCCGGGCGCCATCACGCAGAGCCCGATCTCTTTCGAGGAGCTCGCCCTTTCCCTGCGAATGGCCTGTCAGCTCGACGCGGGGACTTGAAATCACTCGAATAATTCTCGGGAAGCGCTCCGCGTAGGCCCGGTCGCTGACGTGTAATCGCCGCGTAAGTATCCGGCGAAATCGGGCCCCGTACGATAGGGACATGGGCACCGAAGTCAGGCGGAACATCGAGACCACGCGGTACCGCCCGGTCGAAGAGAAGAAGCCGATCAAGAAGCCGGAGCCGGTTCGCACCGCGACGACCGATGCTGATCCCCCGGCCAGTACACCTTCGACGACGACTGCGACACCTTCGCGCAGCACGCCGACACTCCGCACCTCACTCGAAGGCCGCGCAGCGCACGCCGCGAACAGCGGAGGTAATTTCCGCGCTTTTCAGCTTCAGCAGATCTTCGATCGCCGCACTGCGCCGACATCTCCGGCACCTGTCCCCACGGCCACTCCTGAAGGTGCCCCGTCGCCGATTCCCACGGACAAAGTCGAGCTGACGCCGGAACAAGAGGCCGCGCAAGCAACTTATGAGCGTTTGTCGAATCGCACCGCTCTGCAGAACGAAATTCAGGCTCGCGGCGGCGATCTCAGCGGAATGAGCGATCAAGAAATGCAGGCCCTGGCTGCACTCTCCATCGATCATCCCGAGCTTCAAGCGACCATCCGCGACGCGACGATCGCCACCGTGGACAACGCCGAGAGCCTCGAAGACGTACCTTCGAGCGTTGGCTTTCAACATCTGCTCGATACCTTCGTGCTGAATCCGAGCGAAGAGCACGATCTCGCGGAAGGCCAAGTCAACGCGCGCGTGGACTATAGTTTGATGGTCGACGCGGAAATCGAGCGCCTGCTGGATAATCGTCTCGAAGGTGCTCGCGGTGATGGTGAGCTCGAAGATTCTCTCGAGCGTTTCACGGGTGATTTGGAAGACTTTGTCTTCGATCAACCGGCGGCTGCACAATTCATCGAGTCGACCACGCGCGATCTCTTCGAAGAGCGCGGAGAACGATTCCAAGATATTCAGCGCGCGGACGATCCTTGGTATTCGGACGTCGGCCATTTCGTCAGCGACGGGGTGCGCAGCCTCGCCTCGGGTCTGGCAGACGCAATTTTCCCCGATACGGGCGGAGGCAATCGGCCCTATTTCGGCCCCTATTCTGACTTCTTCAATAATCCATTGGTTCAGGAAGCGCGCAATTTCGGGGCCGGCTTCAATATGGCCGGCCGCGGATCGATCGAAGGATTCGCGGAGCTCGTCGCCGATCCGATCGGCTCCGCGCGCGCGCTCGTCGAAGTCGTGAAAGATCCGAGCTTGTTGCTCGCAGGTTATCGCGAGGCCGCGGAGCTCTATGGTCCTTCGGGTGCGGCCGGTGCGATCGGTTTCGATCTCATGACCGCCGCGGTCGGTGCGGCGGCGCTGCCCAGTGGAATCAGCGCCGGAGCGCTCCGTACGCTCAGCCGCGTTGGAGGCGTTCTCGATAATCTTCCGTTTGGAAATCGCCTCTCGCGCGGCCTGCTCGACGAAGTCGGCGAGCTCACTGAGGCTCGGCGCTTCAATGATCTTCCGACCAGTCTCCAAGACGACATCCTCAATGCGATCGGTCGAAATCCCGCGGACGAGGCGGGCCGTCGCGCGTTGATCGGTTTGGTGGACAGCGACGCCTTTGGTGGTCTCGATCTTCCGGAGCAGCAGCGGTTGGTTCGTTATGTCGGCGGAGAAAATCCGTTCGTCAGCGGACCGGCGCGTGCGCAGCTCCAAGATCTGGTGAATGATCCGAACTATCAGGCACTGACGCCGGATCAACAGGCGGATCGCCTGCGCCGTTTCACCGCGGAAGAATCGCCGAGTTATATCCTCGAACCCCCGACGGGAACTTTCCGCCCGCAGGTCGCCGCGGATATTGGTACTGGCCAAGCGGTCACTCACCCGTTCTCTGCCGGCGGAAATGCCGCTGCGCGCCGCTTTAATGTCGATATCGACGGACGAAATGTGGAGATCATCGTCCCCGACAACATGCTGCCGGGCGCGGGCTCGCAGCATACTTTGCAACAAGTGGTCGATGGATTGCGATCGATGCCGGAAGCGAATCGCCGCGCGGTCGATCGAATTATTCTCGAGCCGGGCCCTGATCCGTCGAACGGCCTCTATTCGAGCGGCGCGAATAGTTACATGACCGCCGGCGCCGATGGTGCCATCCGCATCTATCCGACGGAGACTGGACAATCATTCGATGCGCTCGCGTCGTCGATGGTTCACGAGACGGGTCACACGTTGACCCATCGCGAGTGGGGCGCGCCGACCGTGCAAAATGCGCCGGACGGTACGATCCGGTTCAACTATCAGAGCCCGGAATGGACGCGCTACGCGGAGGCCGCGGAAGCGGATGGAGTGTTGCCCTCCGGATATGCTGCGGTGGATATCGGCGAGGACGCCGCCGAAACAATGCGTCTTTATTCCATGGTTCAAGGAACGCCGTTCGAGGCGGAAATTCGAGCGATCTATTCGAATCGCTTCGAGGTCCTCGACGAGCTGCTCGGAGGTGGATGAAGATGCTGAGTATGAAGACGCAACAACCGCGGCGGCGTCATCCGGGTAAGATCGAAGTCTATGACGGCGCCACGAATAAGTTGGTGAAGACGCTCGACGCGACCAAGCTCGCCGATAGTGTTCGTTATGCACCGACGAAGGACGGGCTCGTGGCGGTCACCCGCGTGATCACCCACGACACCGGCAAGACGGTTCAGATCCGTGAGCTCGGCGCAGACGGCCAACTCCTTCGCTCGACCACACAGCTCAAGAAGCAATAGTTTCGCTCCGCCGGCGTAATACGGGCATGCCGGCCGTCCCGAGCGTCTCAGCGAGACGCGTACGCGCAGCACACCTACGCGCGACGGCTCCAGATTTACGAATCTCTGCGTCCGGTGGGTCGGCACGAGACCTGCCCTACGTCCCGCCGCTCGCAACACGTCCAACTTTTAGGGAGGTTCAACTTTGACCCGTCACTATCCGGCTTCGATATTCACTTTCACCTCGGCGCTCCTCTTCAGCGCCTGCGAATCCTACGACCAACCGCTCGCGGTTTCGAACAGCACGATCATCTGCCGCGGTTGCAGCGATCTCTACGTGGTCGCGCATCAGGACGACGACCTGTTGTTCATGAACCCGGATATTCTCAATAGTATCCAGGGCGGAAATACCACGCGCACCACTTTCGTCACCGCAGGTGATGCGAGCGGCCCCGCCAGTTATTGGCAGTCGCGCGAATCCGGAATTTTAGCCGCCTACGCACAAATGGCGGGTGTGCCGAATAGTTGGTGGAGCGGAACCCAAACTATCGCGGGCCGCCAGCTGCAGGTGCGGGAGCTGAATGGGACGAACGTCAGCGTCATTTTTTTACGACTTCCGGATCCGACCAACGGCGATCCGAGCCTCGCCGAGCTGTGGGCCAACACAACGCCGACACTCAGCTCGCGCGACGGAGCCAATACTTATACTCGTGAGCAGCTGATCCACACGCTTCACCAGATCATGATCGACAGCGCGGCCGAACGGGTGAGCACGCTCGATAGTACGAATACTCATTTGAGCGACCACCGCGATCATATTCACTCGGCGCTGTTCGCACTGGTGGCGCACGAGCGATATTCGGCACCCCACACACTCTCCATTTACCGAACGTATTCGACGGAGTTTTACCGGCCGAACATGCACAGCAACGAGCTGAGCGCGAAATGGAATACCTTCAATACCTATGCCCCCTTTGATTTCGGAAATCAGGGCACCTGTCCGGGTGGCAGCAACATTTATTGCACCTGGTCACAACGGCAATATAATTTTTCGTCCGACGCGGACGGCGCCGGCGTGATCGGACTTTCCGATGGACGTTGTTTGTCGATCGACAGCGCCACGCCCTACAACGGCGCGTTGCTCCGCCTCGGGCCGTGTAACTCAGGAAACGCGCTCCATTTCTCCATCAATAATTTCACCATCACCGCCTCCGGATATTGCGCCACGGCCAGTGGAGCGAACGCGGTGCTGGCGCCTTGCAACGGAGGCACGGCGCAACGATTCACCATGACGAACAGCGCGCAAATTCGAGCTCCAGGGGCGGGTTGCCTGGAGAGCCCGGGAGGAAACGCGCTGGCCGTGGGAGCCTGTCCTTCGGTACAGTCACTCTTTTGGTCGCTGCAGCCGCGCGACGCGACTTATTTCAGTGTCACCAATCAATTCGGAGATGCGGACGGGACCAGCCCCTGGTACGCACAAACTTTCCGCCTCGGAGACCTAAACAATGACGGGCGCGCGGACGCTTGTATGCGCAAACTCGACGGTATTTATTGTGCGTTGGCGGGAACGAGTGGATTTGGCGCTTATTCGCGCTGGACCACCGAGTTTTCCGATGCGCTCGGTTGGGCCACCGATATTCATGGGACGACAATTCAGCTCGGGGACATCAACGGCGATGGACGAGCCGATGTCTGCGGTCGCGGAGGCGCCGGCATTATCTGCGCAAATAGCAATGGTACGAGCTTCACCAATCCCTCGCTGCGCTCCACCGGATTCAGCAACGGCAGCGGTTGGTCGGGAAACTCGGCGTATTATCGTTCCATCCGCCTCGGCGACGTCGACGGCGATGGAATCGACGATGTCTGCGGGCGTGGAAGCGGCGGCATGTGGTGTGCCCGCGGGCAGTCGAACGGAATATTTGCAGCGATGCTCCAATGGAGCAACGGCCCCTTCGGCGACGCTCAAGGATGGCTGACATCTTTCACGGGTACCACGGTGCAATTAGGAGATATCAACGCCGACGGGCGGGCGGATGTTTGCGGGCGTGGGACCGGCGGAATTTATTGTGCGGTCAGCAATGGGCTCAGCTTCATCAACGCGCACGACTGGAGCTACCAAGGAGACTATTCGGATAGTGGAAGTTGGTCGCCCGAAACTCACTCACAGTCGATCCGTCTCGCCGATATCGACGGTGACGGCGGCGCGGATGTTTGCGGGCGCGGCGATGGCGGCATCTGGTGCTCGACCTCGAACGGCAACAACAACTTCGCTCCCGCGAGGTTGGTCATGCCGCGCGACTACACCGACGGGCACGGGTGGGATCCGGTTTATTACGGCGCGACGCTGGCGCTCGGTGATCTCGACGCCGACGGACGTGCCGATATCTGCGGCCGCGGCGGAGCTCGCCTGATCTGCGCCGTGCGCTAACCGCCCGAAAGAGAGGGGCTGCCGCAAACCGCGTGCAGCCCCAATTGACTCCCCTGCGTTCTCGGGGAAGTCTTTCCGCATCATGAGCGGCGATAAAACTCTCCCCTTCCCGGGATCTCTCGTCTTCAACCCGATCGACCAACATATCTTCGACTCGCGCACCATCTTCGTCAGCGGAGAGGTCGACTCGGGGCTGGCGAAGAGCGTCAACCGGCAGCTGCTCGCGCTGGAGCGCGCCAATCCAACAGCGCCGATCATCATGTGGATCGACTCACCCGGTGGTGAGGTTTATTCAGGCTTCGCGATCTATGATGCGATCCGTTTCATTCAGTCACCGGTGTACACCATCGTTGCGGGTCTTGCGGCCAGTATGGGCTCGGTGATTGCTTTGGCCGCGGAGAAAGAGAACCGCCTCTCGCTGCCGAATGCGAAACTATTGATTCACCAGCCGTTGATCGGCGGAGTTTTGCGCGGCTCGGCTTCGGATTTGGAAATTCACGCCAAAGACATCATCGAGCTGAAAAAGAAAATGCACCGCTTGTATGCGGAGCGGACCGGCGGTCCGGTCGAGAAATTCGTGGAATTGATGGAGCGCGACCGCTGGATCGAGCCGAGCGAGGCCGTCGAGCTCGGATTGATCTCGAAAGTCGTCTCCAGTCGCAAAGAGATGGACACTCTTTTGAAGCGTCACATGTGATTGCAGACGAGCGGCGAGGAAACACAGAGGTTTCGCTCGCCTGCTCCTGATATTCTTCGCCGCAATTTTCCAGCGAAAACCTACTTACCCGGGCCGAACGCTTCGTTCTTCAAACGCCGATAGTTGTCCATCAGGTCGCTGATCGACGCTTTGTCGAGCGACGGCAATTTCGCTTCCAAATCACGCCAACGATTCTCCAAAGAATCGAAAGTATCTTTGACCTCTTTCTTGAAGAGGTGCGCTTGTAGGCGAAGCTCCTCGCGAAGGCCTTGAAGGTTCGTAATATCGTCGATAGGTAACATCGCCGAGCACGTTTTGCAGTTAACGCGCCAAGCCAAGATCGTCGCGCCGCGGCTAGTCGAGCGTGGCGCTCTGACCCTCGACGGTGACCTGAGTCGAGGCTTCGGTGTTTTCAACGACAACGTCGAGCTCGTGGAACAGCTCCATGAGGTACGGGAGGCGACCGACGGTCCGCGCGCGCAGCTTGTGAAGGACCGCGAGATCGTCGCCGGTCATCAGGCGCGTGGGATGCGGGCGTTTTAGGACCACGTTCACCCGCCGCTGGATGATATTCGCGTGTTTCAGCACCGAACGTTCAACGCGGAGATACTCATAAGCCGCGTCGGCGACACGATCGATCGTCCCCGGTGAGTATGGGAGCCGGCTGCGGAGGATCTCTCGGAATTGTTGCCGGCCTTTGTCCCCGAGGACAGTTGCCGGCGGTGAGAGCACCTCTTCGAGCTTCATGAGCTGCGGCTCCTCGAAACCGCGCACCCCGCGCTGCGCACGATCCAACATCTCCGCGTACCGAGCTTCAGACCAATCTCGCTGCTCGGGACGATCGAGGTGGCCCGGTCGAATGATGATGAAATCGCGTTCGACCGAAGCAAGCAGCCCTAGTGCCGGATCCGCAGCTGGGTCTTCGACGAGCGCGTCCCGAATCTGAGTATAGGCAAGCGCCATCCGCACCCAGAGCGCGAAGATGACGGCATAAAGCTGAATTCCGAGCAGACCGTAGTCCACGCCGGCGGGAATATTTTTCACCCAATCGCCGAGCACGGGAGGGTCGCCGTCGACCGGTTTGCCTTCGAGCATCGTCGCCAGAAACTCATCGATCATATTTTTCGGACCGGCACACACCCCACGGAGGGAGATGAGGTGATTGTCGCGGTCTGAGATGAAATGAATGCGTTCCCCGGTCATCGGGGAGTCATAAGTTGCCGGCTCGTCCAACCAGAAGAGGAGATAGATGGAGACCATCCGGACGCCGTCGATCACCCGAAACATCGACGAAAGCACCGGATCGAGCTCGCCGTTTTTCACCGGGTTGTCGGCGCGCATCAACATGTAGCTGGGCACACCGAGCACTGCGCAGGAGGAGGCGAGAATATCGCCCAATTTCCACCCTGGGCCCGAAGGAGGATAACGCCGGAGAAATTCCTCGCGAATCGCGAGGATCGCCTGGAGCATCGGCTTCCAGTTTCGGATCATGGCCTGCAGGCCAGTGGCATTCATCGGGAGCTCGTGTTGAAAACGTCCTCCCGGGAAATTACATTTTTTGAAGTCCGTGGGGAGCTTCATGCGGATCGCGTCGGGAAATACGTTCATTTCCCCGACCTGCCGGCCTTCCGCATCGAGCGCCGGATGCGCCAAACGGTGCACCGGAATCACCAGCTCCAAATATCCCAGCTCCAGAGTACGTCCGGTCAATTCTTCGAGCAGCGGACCACAATCCGGATTCCACCATTTCGGTTCGGTCGGCGCGACGCGGGCATTTTCATAAGCGAGAAATTGTTCGCGCACGAGCTGGTCGGTGCCCGGAGGCGCAGGAGTATTGGGACGTTCCACGATCCCTTCGGCGAGCAGGCTCTCCAACCATTCTTGCACACGCTCCCAGGAGTATGGCTCTCCGCGGGCCCAGGTCGTGGCGCTACCGGCCATGAAACTATCTTGCTCGAGGAGCCGCTCTCCGAAGGCCATTTCTTCGGGACCATCGAAGGTGATCTCTTTGGCGCCGAAAAAAATGCGCAGCTCTTTTTGCCCGTCTTCGGTGGGCACATATTCGCGCATGAAGCGGCGTCGCCGCGGAATCAAGAGGACTTCATGCGGATCGACCGGCGTTGGCGACTCACTCATCTGCGCTCCAAAATCGAAAAACAATTCGAATAAAAAAATCCACGTGCGCAGCGCCTCGAACAGCGCCGCACACGTGGAATATCGACTAAACTAGGGTTGGATCAACCGCAACCGCGGCCACCGCCGCCGCCCGGAGCCAAGATTCCACCACGAATACGCGTTTTAATTTTCATGTTATTTCTCCTCACCGCCCCCGCTATCTAAGCGAGAACGTCCGCGATACAACTGACAATCAACCGCAGCCGCGACCGCCGCCGCCGCCGGCACCGCCGCCGACGTCCACCAAGCCACCACGGATACGCGTTTTGATCTTCATTGTATTTTCTCCATGTCCTTAAAAACCGGCTCCAAAATGACTTCGGAGTCGTCCAGCTCAGTCAGGTGAGTATCTCAGCCGCAACCGCGAGCACTGCCGCCCGCGCGAACGAGACCGCCGCGAATGCGCGTCTTGATCTTCATGTTTTTCCCCTTTTCCCAGCACCAGAGACACGATCTCGAGAATTGAGCTCTTATGCTGAACTAATAAAATTGGAATTCGAACGCGAGGGACACTAACAGAGCGCTTAAACGGAAAACAGCCCCCATTCGAAGAAAATATTCACAAGATAGTTACTCAGAATTGAAACTATCGCGAATGCCATACTGTGCAAATCACGCTGCACATGTTCACTTTTTCTGCACGGCCAAATTTGAAGAATGCCACCCTCTCAAACGCGCACGACACTCACTCAACTATCTCTGGAATACCGGTGGGTCTGCTCGGAACTTTCGTTTCTTAACTGTTCCCGAGCGCAGCTGAGAGCCACACAAACCGACCGGTTTTGACGCGCACATCCTGTGGACAAGCCGAGAGAGACGTCGCAAGTTCCCTCGCTCCGATTGCGCCTCGTTGGATACTAAACGGTCGAAGCCTCAACGGCTCATACCGAAGAAAGGCCTGAACTCGATGAATCGATCTGTTTCTGTGCTTCTCGTGCGCGCCGCGTGTTTCGCGGCTGCTGCGCTCGTTTCGGTCGCATGCGATCCCGCTGCCGAGGAACTGGAAGTCGCCACGGTTGGGCGGGAGATACTTCCGGATATTTTGTCCCTTGGTTTCAACTCACTGTCCGTGGAGCCAGTTCCCCAACCGGTTGGAGGCCACGTCCTCGACCAAACTGCGGCAATACGCCTCGGCAAAACGTTCTTCTGGGATGTGCAGGCCGGAAGCGACGGCCAGGTGGCGTGCGCGACGTGTCATCACGCGCCCGGCGGCGTGGACAGCCGCACGGTCAATACCGTGAATCCAGGTCTCGACGGCATTTTTGGAAGCGGCGGTGTGACCGGCCCCGGCCAGACCTATACACCGGGCGATATTCTCAACGATGACCTGATCGGGTCGCAGGGTGTGGCCCGCGGGATCTTCGTTTCCTTCAACCCCGACCCCTCGATCGCCGCGGAGGATTGTACTCCGGTCGTCGATGGTGTCTTCGGGACCAACCGGCGCGTCGAGTTTCGCCAAGCACCTTCCATTTTCGGCGCCGTATTTTTCCGGCAATTATTTTGGGCCGGCGAAGCCAATCATGAATTTAATGGCCTGACGATTTGGGGCGACAATGCGAATAATACTCTGACCTGTCCGCCAGAACAGGCGTGCACCGTGGTTCAAAACGCGCCTCTCGCTTCCCAGGCTACGGGACCTATCGCCAATAGTATCGAAATGCGCTGCACCGGCCGCCCGGTAAATGGACCGCTGGGCCTCGCCGGAAAGATGCTGGCACGGCCGCCGCTCCAATTTCAGCGGGTGTCACCAACGGATAGTGTGCTCGGCGCGTATGCCAACCTCGCGGGACCGGGTTTGGTGTGTAACGGCGCAGCCTGCAACTATCGCGACATGATCGCGGAAGCGTTCGGCGCGGAGATGGCGGCGAATGCAGAGAATATGTTCTCGATTATCTGGGGTGAGTCGATTCAGGCCTACGAGACAACTTTGATCCCTGACGAGACGCCGTTCGACCATTTCCTGGAAGGAAATCTCCGCGCGCTCACGCGACAACAGCTCCACGGCCTCTCGGTCTTCGTGAATCGCGGGAATTGCGCCACCTGCCACGCGGGCCCGATGCTCAGCGACGCGACCAAGCGGTTCTTCGACGAAAACGGCCCGCTCAACAGCGATGGTGGTGATCAAGGTTTCCACAACATCGGCTTGCGCAACAGCGACTTTGACGGAGGCCGCGGAACGTTCGGGCCGGGCGGCGTACCGCTGACCGTGAGTTACTCGCAATTCGACGACTATGGGTTCAAGACGCCGCACCTCCGCAACGTGAAACTATCCGCGCCGTATTTCCACGGCGGAACTCATCTGACGTTGGAGAGCGTGGTGGAGACTTATGATCTCGGAGGCGACGCGCCGAATAATCCGCAAAAGTCAGCGGAGATCTTCCCGCTTCGTCTGAGCGCGGCGGACAAGGCGGCGCTCGTCGATTTCATGGCAAACGCGCTCACTGACTGCCGCGTGGAGCAAAAGAAAGCGCCCTTCGATCATCCGGAGCTGATAGTGGTCAACGGACCGCACCTTCCGCCGGTTGGTGCCGAGGGTCTCGGCTCCTGTCCTTAGGAACAGTAACTATGGATGCGCGATGACTAGCACGGTTTTCGCGCGCCCAAGCACGGAGCTCATCGCTTTTCCCAGAGTCTCCGGATCGAGCGCCCCGAAGCTCTCATCGAAGAGCAGAATTTCGGCGCCCTGGAGCAAAGCCCGCGCAATATAGAGCCGGCTCTTCTCTCCGTGAGATAGTTGCCACCCCGTTTCACCGACGATCTGGTGCATGCCGGAAGGCATCCTCGCCAAGAGCTCGCCGAGCCCCAGCTCTTGGCAGATCACCTCCGCTTCTTCGAGATCCGCCGGGCTGGGGGGCCAACGGCGGCCCATGAGTAAGTTGAACGCCAACGTCGATTGCATGACGTGGTTCTCGTGAAATTGCGGCGTGGTGACGACGCGGCGGCGCCACGCGGTATCACCCAGCGAGCGCCGATCGAAACCGCCGAGCAAGAGCAGTCCGGAAGCCGGTGCACGCAAACCGGCGAGCAGCGCGCTCAGGGTCGATTTCCCGGCGCCGCTCGGGCCTGCGAGGAGAATGCGATCACCGCGGGAGATCGACAGATGTGCTCCGCGAAGAACCGGCGGCCCACGGAGGCTGTGTTGAAAGACAAGGCCCTGCGCTTCGAGGAGGGGGCCGGATTCACGCGCCGTTGCAGTGATCGGCGCTGGTGCAGGAGCTTCGCGTGCGGCGGCAAAAAACAGCGGAGCGACGCGGCGCCACGAAATCAACGCGGCGGCCAAGCTCGACATACTGCTGACAAATATTTGCAGAGCTGTCCCCGCGACCAGTATCCCGCCGACCGAGATCGCGAACGCGGCGGAGGGCGCGCTGTTCGAGATAAAAGCCGGCGCGAGGCCAAAGACGCCGATCAAAAACCACCCGCGTACCAAAAACGCGGCGATCAAAGTGTGGCTGCGGTCGAGCGCTTCGCTGTCGGCGAAGTAACGTGCCAGGGCGCGGTCCTCATCCTCGTGGTATTGTTCGCGCGGTTCTTGAGCGAGGCGCGTGCGGTGACCGCTCATTCTTTCGACGAGATCGTTGGTCAGCTCCAGGCGCGCATCCGTCCAATGTTTGCGGCGGCGATAATATCGAGCGACGATCGCGCCGCAGAGCGCCAACCACGCGGCGAGTAAAAACGCATGTTGTCCGCCACCTGCCCCTTCGGACAGGAGGCCGGCAGCGATCAAGAGCGAGATCAGCGCGCTGATCCCGGAAATTCCGGCACCGAGCGCGAGCGACTCCACGGCTTCGGATTCGACGACCCGGCTCAAAAATCCGCCCGCACCCTCGTGGCGGATCTCGTCGGAGTCGAGCGCCAGCGCGCCGGCGAGCAAACGGCGTTTAATCCACACTCCCGCGTCGATGGCGAAGAGCCCCGCGGACCAAGCGCCGTACAATCCGAACGGGATCGAGGAAAACAGGAGCAGCGCCCAACCCAGCAACCAACCGCGACCGAGCTGATCATCGAAGGAACCTTGGCCGATGATCCACCACGCGAGACTGATCAGCAGCGCAGAAGCGAGTTGACTCGCAATCACTGCGAAGAGGCGGCGCGGCAGACGAGCTTCGCTGAATTGGCGGCGCGGTGCAGCGCCCGGTGGAAGGCGCAACATCCAGACATCTTCGAGCATCATCGCGCCGTACCACTCGCGCAACACGGCATGAGTAATGTGGCCGCGGCGGGAGGGTGGAATATTCGCCTGCTCGAGCATGCGATCGATGTCTGCTTTGCCGCGCGCTTCGATACCTGCGCAGAGGAGATCCACGATCTCCTCCGGCGGAAGCAGACTGATCGATCGATCAGGTTGCAACACGGCTGTTTTTTTTCCGCGGCGGCCAAGAACGGCGAAAAAGCGGGCCACACGCTCCGGGGCACGCCGATCGTAAACGCGAACCAGGGCCGGCCCGGCGCCGGAGATCAGCGCATGAATCTCGGAATACGAGGAGGTCATGCGTTCCGCTTCCAGCCCGAGATGTGATGCGGCCTGTTCGAGCCACACGTCGAGCTCCGCGGGCGTTTTATTCGCTTCTGCGGCGACGGGCGGCGCGACCGCACGCGGCGAAAGGCCGGCCTGCAAAGCCAAGGCGTGGATGGCTTCGCCGACCTGTCCCAAAGACCAGGATGCTTTGAGCAGCTCCCCTTTCACCGCAACTTCCCGTCCTCGATCGTCACCTGGCGCCAGCGTTCGTTCGACCAGAGGTTGTTGCGGACGACGTCTTCGGCGTCGAGCAGGGCGCGATAACGCGACCCTGTCCTTTTGGACAGCTCAGCGGGCACCCCGTCTTCGACGATGTGGCCTCCTTCGATCACCAAGACACGCTCGAAGCTCACCGTCTCACCGACATCGTGGGTTACACAGAGCATCGTCGCGCCGCGCCAACGATTGCGTGCGCGCAGCAACAAACTATGGCGCCGGTCGCGATCCAGGCCGCGAAACGGCTCGTCGAGCAGCACCAAACGGGCGTTGGGGCGCAACATCGCGCGGCCGAGACGCACCCGTTGGCCTTCGCCGCCGGAGACCAAACCGCCGCCTTCGCCGAGCACGGTTTGTTGGCCGTCGGGGAGTCGTTCGAGAACGCCGTAGAGCTCTGCTTCGGCGACGACTTCGCTCGGCGCGACGCTCGGATCGGTGATGCCGTAGCGGAGATTGTCGAGGAAGGACCGATTCCACAGCTGCACCGCCGGATCGACCCAAGCGATTTCAGAGCGCAAACGATCGAGGCCTGCGCCGTCGAGCGGGACGCCGTCGATCAACACGCGGCCGCTCGAAGGGCGGTGCCACCCGAGCAACAGTCCGACGAAGCTCGATTTGCCAGCGCCGGAGGAACCAACGATCGCGACGTGGCTACCGGGTTCGATGTCGACGCTGAGATCTTCGAGGATCGCGTGCCCTCCGGCGTGCACCGCGACCTCTTCGAAGGTGAGGCGAACCGGCGAAGCGGAGGCTGATTTTTGCGGAGTTTCCAGGTGTGCTGCCGGGGCGTCATCGGGCGCGCCGAGCGGTTCGAGGAGTCGCAACGTCGTGTTTCGTTGCGCTGGATAAAGCTGCAGCACGGAGCTCAGCTCTTGTCCGCGCGCGAGCAGCCCAAAAGCCCAATACGCGATCAATAGAGTTTGGGGATGTGCGCCGCTTTCGGCGACGTGCGCGAAGACCAACCAAGCAGCGATCACCAATCCGCAGGTCGCATAGAAACCTTGAACAAAGATCGATGCGCGCAACAATTCGCGGCCGGCGATGGCCCATTCACCGAGCAGCGATTCATGCTCACGCCGCGTCGCACGTTCCGCAGTGTGCGCGCGGATCGGCAACAGCCCGAGCAAGGCGTCGAGATAAAATCGGGACAAAGCACCGACGTGAGTACGCACGCGCAGATCACGCTCGACGAGCACGCGATTGATCCCTGCGGGCAGCGCGATCGCCGTGGCGGTCAACAACAAGACCGGCGCGGAGCTCGCGGGATCGAGCCACAGCAGCGCGGACGCCGTCGCGAGCAGGCCGAAAAATGCGCGTAAAAGCTGTGCACCGAGCATCGGCATCGCGCGCAAGGTGTGAGCACTATGACAACGCTGCGCCATGTCCGAGATGGGGCGGCTGCTGAAATAGCGATCTGCGAGACGCGGCAATTTCTCGAGGAATGCGACGCGCAAACGCAGCTCGAGGTGGCGGCCCGCGCGCAATACTCCCGCGGCGAGCGGAAGCTCGAGCGCGAGCAGAAATAATAGAAACAACGCGAGCGCCACGGAGCCGGCGAGGCGATCTTCGGCGAGCGCCAAACCATCGCCGATCTGCACCACCCCCCAATAGAGCAGCGCTTCGACGATCACTCCGCATGCCGCAAGCAGGACGCTCAAAGTGAGGACCAGCGGGGACAACAATCCGTCTTCGCGAAACATGCGCAGCAACGTGCGCCAGGATTGATCCGCCGGTTCGGCCAGCGCCGCCGCAAGCTCGGACGACAACAGCGGTGAGTGATCAGCGCGCGCTTCTGCCGATTGCCGGCCGCGAACGCGGACCAAAACGGCACCGCGCAACGTGACATTTTCCGTGCCGTCTTCATCGCTCGCCGCGGCTTCCGCGTACCAATATCGCGCGGGGATCGGAGCGGCCTCGCCGGGCAAAAGATTGCGCGAACGTTCGAACATCGCGTCGAGCACCCGCGTCGCTTCTGCACCGCGTGAGATTCCTCCAGAGCTCGCCAGCGATTCCACCAAACGTGTCGCTGCATCGAGCGCCGCGAGCGATCGCCAGCTCGGGTCGTCGAGCGCGTGTTCGCGTTGAGCGCGACCTTCGTAAGGGACGCCGAGGAGCGCCAAACGATGTGCGAGTGGCTCGAGAAAGTCCGCCGTTTCCGCCCAGTCGCGAAAGGCTGCGGCCGGGGCGACGGTCGCGTGCTCATACAGTGATTCTAGAAATTGTGCGCGGCTCGGCCAGCGGCGTCCGGTCCCTGGATCCATCAATTGTACGCGGCCGGCGAGGATGCTCCACGCTACGACAAAATGTGTCATACCGTTCGGCATTCGCTGCACCACGATCGCCGGCAACGCTTCGGCGGAAGTGAGCAAGACGTGTTCGCGCGGAATCATCACCTGTTCCGCATCGAGTCCGAGCTGCCGTGCGATCTCTTCGAGTGTGTCGATCGACGTTCCGTCGACGTCGGTCTGACATGCTTCGCGCAATCGGCCGTAGGAGACGGGAATATTCATTCCCTCGAGCACGCACTTCAAAGATGCGGGGCCGCAGTCCATCGCCGAGGTTTGCACGACCTCGGGCACCAGTCGGCGAATGTTCACCGTTTGGCTCCTGATGGTGCGAGTCGGTGTCCGGCGGCCCGCAGCACAAGTGTCCATGGGGACACCTGCTCCACTTCGACGATCGCCGTACCCGCGAGCCCATGTTGCACCGGGATCGCGGAAGGTTGTTCGCGAGCGATCGCCAGCTCCACCCGCACGCGACCCTCTTTCGCTTCGGTGGCGATCGCTTGAACGGTCGCGCGGATCGTGCCGAATTCAGTCCAGGGAAAAGCGTCGAGACGCAAACGAGCCGGTTGTCCGCGGGCCAAACGGCCGACGGAGCTCAGCGAAAATTCGGCGACGGCGAAGAGATCACCTTGCGGAACGATCGTCGCGACGATGTCACCTTCTTCAACGAAACTTCCGGCGCGCAGCGCAAAAACTTCGCCGACGCGTCCGGCGATCGGCGCGCGGATTTTTCTTTGTTCGATCTCGCCGAGCAACGTTTTGCTCTCCGCCTCGAGCGCGAGCTCTTCCGCATAAAGCTCACTTTGTTGTCGCTCCAAAGAGGCTAATTCGCCCGCGAGCTCACTGCCTCGACTGCGGTGTTCCGCTTCCGCTCGAGATTCCGCGCGCTCTTGTGCGTCCATCGCCGCACGGGCGGCCTTTGCCTCCGCGAGTGAGCGCGAGGCTTCCGCGTCTGAGAGCCAACCCTTGGCCTGGAGTCGCGCGCCGCGATCCGCTTCCAACGCGCGCAGATCGGACATGGTCTCCGCCTCGCGCACGCGCGCCTTTGCTTCGTCGATCTTCATGCGGCTCGCTTCCATCGTGTCCTGGAGGGCAGCTTCGCGTGCGGCGACCTCGCGCTTCAGCGGTTCCAACTGCGCGCGTACTCCAGTGAGGCGGGCCTTTCGTTCTTCGAGCTTCAACAGCAAGGGACGGTCGTCGAGCTCGACCAAAATATCACCGGCTTCGACGTTCACATTCAGCTCGAAACGAACCTTGGAGACGGTTCCGGCGATCGGCGCCGCCACTCGGTGCGCGGTACGATCGACCTCCATTCGCGCCACTTCGCTGACTTCGTAACGAGCAACCTGCGCGAAGCCGACCCATGAACCCCAGGCCGCGAGCAGCGCGGAGGCAACGGCCATCCCGGCGATCGAACGGCGGCCGGTACCGGCTCGAAGAGCCGCAAGCGAGCGTGAAAATGCGGCGGGCATGGGGAGCTTGGGCGCCGAATCCTAGTGGAGAAGCGCGGGCGGTGAAATGGAGCTAATTGTCCCAAACCGTCCGGTTCGTCGCCGAAGTTGTGGCTCCTGTCCGAGAGGACATCAACCTTCGGGATAGTTAAGGGGAAGGCGGAACATTCAACGTATAGGTGACATCTACGTCAAATTGGTAGTCGAAACCGTGCACGGCTGCGGTGCGCGCGTGCCGTCCTGCGAAACGGACCGTGTGTGTACCCGCCGAAAGCGGCTCGAGCATGACGTAGTATCCGTGCTCAGCACCCCGCGTCATGCCGGCGGGAAGAGGCCCGACCGCCGACTCGAGCAAGCTTCCTTCGGGATAGAAGAGATCGAAAGCCTCGGGCCATTGATCGTGCGCCGACAGCCCGGTCTGCGGAACACCGTCGATTTCGAGCACGAAATTCGACATCGGCTCGCCGAAAAATCCGACCGCATCGAGCATGTCCGCTTCGCTGGCGCCGGGCGGTGCGTTGAGCATCGTCAGCATGAAGTTGATCAGCGGGAAAAAGAGCGGGGTGTTCGCGGGGACATCACAGGTGCGGTTGGCGGTCGCGAAGGTTGTCGTCGCCGTGTCCACCCCGAGGAAGGCGCCGCCGAGGAAGAAGACATCTTCGACCTGCCCTTCAGTACAGTCTGAGCCCGGGGCGTCGAAGAGCGGATTCATGGCCACCGGAATCGAGACCGCCCATTGCCACCACGCGGCGGCCCACTCCGCTTGCGAACGGCCGTAGACGTCGAGCCACGGATCGATCACCAGCTCTTCGGGCGCCGGCTCTCCTTGTGGTCCTTCGGGTCCCTGGGGCCCTTCGGGTCCTTGCGGGCCTTCGGGTCCTTGCGGGCCTTCGGGTCCTTGCGGGCCTTCGGGTCCCATCGGTCCCATCGGCCCCATGGGTCCCATTGGACCTTGCTGACCCATCGGTCCTTCGGGACCGAGCTCGCCTTGCGGGCCTTGTTCACCGACCATACCTTGTGGGCCCGCGGGGCCTTGTTCGCCGCCGCAGGCCGCCGGGAAAAGTGAGAACAAAAGAAGAAGACGCAGGGGTGTTTTGTTCATGCGCGCGTCTTTCGCAACCGCTGCGCCAGCGCAATCCGTGGGTGCAAGCGGACGGCGGCCGTCTCATGCACTGTCTATGGACATGTCCATGGACACTGTTCGCGGGGCGCACAGAGAAGCAGTCTGCCGGTGCAGCGAAGTCCGGGTTCATTGTCCACAAGACCAGGATCTCAGAATGCGTTTCGAGTGGGCGCAGATCCACTCGGAAATAATTTCAGCGTGAAATCGTCCTGCCCAAGTGGACAGGTATAGTTTGGCTCGGCATCCGCGGTTGACTGGCGACTCATCGGGGAGAAAGCCGGCGCACGCTCGTCGCCGCAGTGTCAGGGCTCTCGAGCTCGCCGGGGGCTTTCACGTTGAACCGGCGCGACGCGCCGCCGCAGGCCCGAGATTCAAAAGGTTCGACCATCCAGAACGGGCTTTCCGAACCTGGAGATCGTCCCTGAATCCCGCTGAATCGCCGCGCGTGTACGAAGGTACAGGTCCCCGGTGGCGCAAATTTACGCTTTCATCGTCTCGCCCGATTCGGTAAGCCGGATCCGATGAGCCATACTTGGGATCCTTTCTCCGTTCCACCAGAGCTCGCTCTGCAACGGCTCGCCGATGGCAACTCGCGTTTTCGACGGGCTACCGAGTCGAGCGAGGCCCGACAGTGGAGTCACAAGCTCGCGAAGGTGGAGCAGCGACCGTTCGCCATCATCCTCGGCTGCTCGGACTCGCGGACGCCGGTGGAGATCTTGTTCGACCAAGGCTTCGGCGACCTCTTCGTGGTCCGCATCGCCGGCAATATCGTGGCCCCCTCGGTCGTCGGGTCGATCGAATTCGCCGCCTCCCAGTTCGGCGTCCGGTTGGTCGTTGTGCTGGGCCACACCGGGTGTGGAGCGATCTCAGCCACCTCTGAGGCCGTGCGGACAGGTCACGGTCCCGAATCGAGAAACATCCGAGCGATTACCGATCGCATCGGCCCACATATTGAGGGTTTGGTCCGCGAGGACAGGTCGGAGGCTGCTATCCGCGCGGCCACCCGCGCAAACGTGCGTGCTTCGGCCGATCATTTGCGCCACGGCAGCCGAATTCTCGAGGACTTGGTGATCGCCGAGCGCCTCGCAGTCGTCGGCGCAGAATACGAGCTGGAGACCGGCGTCGTTCACTTTTTTGATGGAATTACCGGATCATTGACCGGCGTCGTGACCGAATCGAGATAGCCGAATACGAGAGCGCCTCGTTCCGGGAACACGGAGACCTGATCTTAAGATCAGTGTCCGATAGGACCGGAACAGATTAGCCCCCCTCAGTTATTATAGGTTGCAGCATGAACCGGGAGACGCGTAATCTTCGGCCGTAATGGCAAGACGCCCCAGAGCCGATAGCGGCACACTACTCACTCCGTACGAACAAGAAGTGTTCGATCTAATCGTCACCGAAGCGCTCGAGTACGATGCAATAGCAACACGTCTCGGGATTACGCACCGCACGGTGAAGTTTCACGTAGGAAGAATTCTCCGAAAGTTCGAGGTCGCAAACCGCGAACAACTCATTCTCGAGTTTTGGAAGCAGAAGCTCGATGACGAGCGACGTGCGTGGAAGAAGAAGGCGCGCGCGAAAAAGAGCGCGTAATTTTTCGACGATGACCAGACGCGGAGCCGTTCGATTCGATCTGGGGGCAGCGCTCGCTGCGACCGGCTCCGCGCATTAATACCTGCCAACTATCAGCTGGGGATCTCCGGATAATTTCCACGCTTCCGGCGCTTGCGCGGAGGATTGCCCCGTTTGAACGTTGCCGCTCGCGGTCATTCGGCCGGGCACACCGAGTGCAATTGGGTGAGCGCGTGAAAAAGACGACGAAAACCACGACGACGAAGACGGCGCGCGCCCGCAAAGCGAAGAAGCCCGCCGCCAAGCGCACGATCGCTGCGCAGGAGACGACGAGCCCCACGCCGAAACGTGCGCCGACTGCGGCGACGAAACGCACCAAGCTCGAGACCGCTGCGAAAAAGCTCGGTTCGATCGCGGGCCGGATCGCGCGGGTCGTGGGCGAAAAGAAATAATTCGCTCGGGGGACCGGTCAGTAGCGGGGCACGGAGGCGTCGACGGTCAGCGACCATGCGTCGATGCCGCCCTGCAAATTATAGATATTGCGGAACCCTTGGCTGAGAAAATATTCCGCCGCGGACTGACTGCGCATACCGTGGTGGCACTGAAATACGAGCATAGTATTTCGATCTCGAGTCAGGAGCTCATCGACGTACTTTTGATCGAGCAGCCGTGAAGTCGGCAGGCTCGCCATGGCGCGCTCTTCTTCGGTGCGTACGTCGACCAGCTCGAATTTCCGGCCGGAATCGAACAGCATCTTCAGCTCCTCCGCCGGGAGCTGCTTGACCTTCGGCGGCGCGTTTGGATTTTCGATCCGAAAGCCCGCGCCGCTCGAAGTTTCCACAAAATCGATCGTCATCCCTTCGGCGCGTTGCGCGGAGTCCACGTCGAAAATGATGGTGACGCCTCCGCCGACATAGAGCTCTTCATCGAGGCGTTTTCTCTCCTCGAAATATAATTGATGGTCGAAGGCGGCACTAATGTCCAAACGCAGCGGGAGGTCGTCGTTCTGCGCGCTCGCTTTTTTTATCGCGCGTTGCGCGGATTCGGTGACTCTGATCTTCGGCATAATTAAGCCCTCGTACGTCGCCAAGAGAGAAAAAGTGCAAGTGCCGAAAGACCGGCGAGAATCGCATACACCGAGTGCATGACGACAATAAATCGATCGGCGTGTTGTTCGACCGGATCGTTGCCCATCTCCAGCGAGATCAAGAGCCCGGTGACCAACATTCCGGACATCATCCCCAACGAACGCGCTTTGGCGCTCAGCGCGGAAGCCATCCCGACCTGAGTGGGAGGCACGCTGTTCATGATCAGCGCCATATTTGGCGAGGAAAACAGCGCAAAACCAAGCCCCTGGAGCACCAACACCGCGATCACCAACACCAGCGTCGAAGTATTCTGCAGCGTCAGCGCGAGCAACGCCATGATCATCACCAGCGAGACCCCGATCGTCGAGATGCGATTCGGCGAATAACGATCCGAAAGGCTACCCGCGATCGGCGCCATCACCGCCATGATCACCGAGCCGACCGCCAATACTTGGCCCGAGGTCTGGGCCTGGTGCCCCAAAGTCACCTGCATATAGATACTCATCATGAATATCGAGGTGAAAGCATTCATGTAGAGCAACATTTGAATGAGCAGCGCGCCGCGCAGGGGGCGATTCGCCATCAACGCCCGGACGTCGACCAGTGGCCTATCTACCCTCTTTTGTACGAGGACGAAAACAATGCCCAGCAATATCCCGAAAACGATCAACGGACCGCCGAATTGTCCTTCACGCAGCGCAGCTGTCCCCGCGACCAGTGACAGCACCGTAGCGAGCATCAAGCCTGTGCTCGACTTGTGGACCACGTTTTCCGGGCGTTTCCAGCCGGACGGCATCATCACCTGTACCATCACCGCACCGACAAACAGAACAGCGGCCCCGAAGATGAAGACGGAGCGCCACCCCCACAAACTAATTAAATATCCCGCGACGATCGGGCCGATCGTCAGGCCAACATAGACTGCGCCGATCGCTCGACCAAAAGCTGCGCCGCGTTCTTTGGCAGGGACCAAGTCGGCGAGGATCGCCGTGCCGGTGGTGGCAAAAACTGCGGAGGTCACGCCTTGAAAAAAACGGATCGTGAGTATGCCCGGCAACCAAGAGAGCAGCCCGATCGCCAGTGAAAAAAATGCGAAGGCGAAGAGGCCGATCTTATAGAGGGTCCTTTTATCCGCGGCGTCCGCGAGGCGTCCGACGGGCAAAAGGAAAGAGAGCTGACCTGCGAGGAATAAGGTTTCGATCAAGCCGAGCGAGGTCGCTCCGGCCTGGAGATCAGCGCCCATCTGCGGGAGCAACACGGCGACGCCGGAGAACATGAACGGGGGTGCGAATTGAGAAATGATCAGCACCCAAACCAACACGCGGTTTTGAGTCGCGGTCTCCGCGTTCACCGCGCCGAGCATATGCGCGTTCTCTTCGGGCTGGCGACAAGATCGTAAGGCCGTGTATCGTGCGGGCGATGAAGACCGCCTTGATCACCGGCGCAAACCGCGGGCTCGGCCTGGAGACAGCGCGACAGTTGGAGCAACACGGTTACCGGGTCGTGCTGGGCGTGCGTGATCGCGCTGCGGGTGAAGCGGCGCTCAAAGAGCTTGGAAAAAACGCAACTCTGGTTTCGCTGGACCTCGCGGATCGCGCTTCGATCGAAGCCGCGCGCGGGGTGGTCGGCGAGCTCGATGTTTTAGTGAACAACGCGGCGGTGGCGTTGAATGGCTTCGGCGCCGGCGTGGCGAAGTCGACGATCGCGGTGAACTATTTCGGAACGGCTGCGGTGAGCGATATTTTTATCCCCCTGATCCGAAGACCAGGTGCCGTGGTGATGGTCTCCAGCGGGATGGGAGAGCTGTCGGGCCTCTCGCCGGAGCTGCAAAAGAGGTTCCTCGCCCCTGCGCTCGACCGCCCTGAGCTCGATGCGCTGATGAATGAATTCGTCGACGCCGTCGCTGGGAAAAAACACACGCAGGAAGGCTGGCCTGGCAATGCGTACAGTGTATCGAAGTGCGGAGTAAATGCGCTCGTCCGGTTGCTGGCGCGAGAACATGCGGGCCTGGCGATCAACGCCGTTTGTCCCGGCTGGGTGCGCACGCGGATGGGCGGGCGTGGTGCGGATCGCGACGTGCGCGAAGGCGCGGATTCCATCGTCTGGGCGGCGATGTTCGCTGGTGAACCGAGCGGACACTGGTATCGCGACCGAAGTGAGGTCGAGTGGTGAATATGGATCTCCGAGAGCTCAACCGCGCGACGCTGGCGCGACAACACCTGTTGGAGCGGACCGATCGCCCCGCCGTGCAGGTGATCGAAGATTTGGCGGGAATGCAGGCGCAGGTTCCGAAACCGCCATTTATCGGCCTGTGGACGCGGATGAATAAATTCGCGACCAAAGATCTGTCGAAAATATTGCACGAGAAAAAAGTCGTCCGCGGGACGCTGATGCGCGGGACACTGCACTTAGTTTCGACCCCGGATTATTTATTATTTCGGCCGGTTTTGGCCGAGTTTCTTCGAGCATCGATCAGCGGAGTTTTACGAGATCGCGCGAAAGAGCTCGACATCGAGGGTACGGTTGCGGAATCAAAAAAATGGTTTACGAAAAATTCGGGAACATTCGAGGCGCTCCGAGATTATTTTATCGAAAAATATCCTGGCGGCGATGCGCGGGCGTTGGCTTTTGCGGCGCGATGCAGCCTGCCGCTGCTGCAGCTCCCCACGGATGCGCCCTGGGCTTTTCCAGCGTCGGCTGAATTTGTGCTTTCGCAAAAATGGCTTGGAAAAGAGCCGGGCAAGGAAGCTGACGCACCGGCCATGGTCAGGAAATATCTCGCCGCATTTGGTCCGGCAACCGTGAAAGACGCCGAGCGCTGGTCGGGGCTGAAGAGCTTGAAAGCGACCTTTGAGAAGCTCCGCGATGAGCTCGTCACTTTTCGCGACGACAAAAAGCGCGAGCTCTTCGATCTGAAAAAATCACCGCGACCGGGCGACGGAGCTGCACCGGTTCGTTATCTCCCCGAGTTCGACAATCTGCTGCTCGCGCACGACGATCGAAATCGCCTCATCGACGATGAACACCGGAAGATCGTCGCCACCAAGAACCTGCGCATCTTGGCCACTTTCCTCATCGACGGCCGTGTCGCTGGAATTTGGACTTCGGAGAAAAAACGTTCCGTCGCGACGCTGAAGCTCTCGCCGTTTGCGGCGGTCCCCAAGAAGACGCGGACGCAGCTCGAGGAAGAAGGGGCGAAACTTTTGGAATTTGTGGAAGGTGAGGCGAAGAGTCGAGAGGTCGTCTTCGCGACTTAGCCCGCCATCCCGCGGGACGTTTCGTCGAGGAGCCAAGCAGCGTTCAAGAGGACACGTTCCACCTCGACGCGTGCGCAGTCCGGTTTGGAGACGGCTGCTTTGAGCTCTGAGAAACCGAACTGTCCTTCCGACCAGGTCATGAGCAAGGAGACGAGCTGGCCGGCGCGCGACATGAGATCGTCTTCATTTTCGGCGTGCTCCAGGTCTTCGTCGCTTTGCATGACGGCGACGATTTTTCCCTGCTCGAAGCTCATGTAAAGCCCATGCGGCTGGGACCAGGCCCAAAATGTCCCGGTCACCCGGCTCGACGCCAGGAACTGGAGGAACTGAGCGACGTCGAAGGTACGCAGGTCACCATTGATGACGAGCCCGCGCTCAGGTGCATTCTTCCGGATGGGTACGACACCTGTCATTCCGTCCAGGTTACTGAGCAGTACGCGTGCCAGCTGATCGACCCAGTCAGTGTGCCGTGTAGGTCGACGAAAGTTGGGCGTCCTACACTCAGATCGCCACGGACAGCGCGAAAAATAGCCGCGCAGCTTCGTTCTTTGCTCACGGCGGCTTGTCGGCCTATGGAGACGGGCATGCGTTTCGTGCTCCTAGCTGGATGCGTTTTCGCCGGGTGTTTACCGGCATTTTCGGTGTTCGCCGCCACGCCCGCCGAGCCCGAGCTGATCGTCATCCATGCGGGTAAGTTGATCGAACGGCCAGGTGCGCCGCCCCAGGAGAATGCATCTGTAGTCATTCGTGCGGGTCGAATCGAGTCGGTGCGCAAAGGTTTCGTGAATCCGGAGACGAAGTCCGGCGAACGCGTGCTCTTGATCGATCTCAAGGATCGTACGGTTTTGCCCGGGCTGATCGACAGCCACGTCCATCTCGCATCCGATCGTGCGGGCGTCGAAGCCCAACTCGCGATGGTGACCGAGAGCGTTGCCGCGCAGGCGTACGAGGCCTCGGTCAACGCGAAGAAGACGCTCGAAGCCGGCTTCACCACCGTGCGCAATCTCGGAAATCGCGACGGCGTCACGCTGGCGCTGCGGGATGCGATCGTGCTCGGAAAAGTTGTGGGGCCGCGAATTCTCGATGCGGGCGTGTCGATCTCCACGACGTCGGGACACACCGATCCCACGCTCGGTTTCCGCGAAGAGCTCCATGAAGCGCTCGATGTGCACGAAAATTTATGCGACGGCGCGGACGCGTGCCGACGTGCGGTTCGCGCGCAAATTCGGCGCGGTGTCGATGTCATCAAGATCGCGACGACCGGCGGCGTGAACAGCCGCATCGGCACCGGGCTCGGCAAACAGATGTTCGACGACGAAGCCAAGGCGATCGTCGAAACCGCGCATATGTACGGAAAAAAAGTAGCGGTTCATGCGCATGGCGCGGACGGCATTTTGGTGGCGCTGAACGCGGGTGCGGATTCGATCGAACACGGCACTTTGCTCGACGACGCAGGCATCAAGCTGATGGTGAAAAACAACGCGTATTATGTGCCGACTCTGTCGACGATCAATGGATACATCGAACGTCTGGCGAAAAATCCGAACGCGTACACACCGGAGGTGCGCACGAAGATCGAGTGGCGGATCAAGATCACCGGTGAGTCGTTGAAAAAGGCACATCCGCGCGGCGTGAAGATCGCGTTCGGCACCGACGCCGGCGTGTCGAAACACGGGCGCAACGCCGATGAATTCGAGTTGATGGTGAAGTTCGGAATGTCGCCGGCGGAAGCGTTGAAGGCGGCGACGATCAACGCGAGCGAGCTGCTCGGCCTTGGGAAAGAGGTCGGGACGATCGAAGCGGGCAAACGTGCGGACCTGATCGCGGTCACCGGCGATCCTCTGGTGGACATCAAAGTGCTGAAAAACGTGGTCTTCGTGATGAAGGATGGCCGCGTGTACAAACACGAGCTGCCTTAATCCGGCTCCCACGCGTTCTCCGCTCGCCCGCGCACCACCGCCCCCACCCACCGCAACTTCTCCGTTCATTCGTTAGAAAGAGAAAATCGTCATGACTGAATCCAGCCGTGGCTCGCGAAACGTGCTCTCGACGCCGGATTGATCATCGCTGCTCGTTGCTGCTGCACGGCAGTGTGTATGGGCGGTCGGCGCTGGAGCCGCGTCAGCGAGATCCGGATCCGCCCCGCGGGTTGGAAAAAAATGATGTGGTGCGTACATGCCGCATCGGACGAACGCCCGGTCTGGTGGTTCTCCGCGTCGGATAGAGTCGCTGCTTCGTGCGTGTGGATTCGATGATACTCCGGCCTCTCTTTCCGGGACTTCTGCTCGTCCTCGGACCTTTGGTCGCGGGCTGCGATGACGCCGCGCTCGGTTTATTGCCGCCCTATCTGAGCGCATCTGCGGAGAAGATCGACTTCGGCGAACGTATCGTCGGCTCGGCCGAAGAGCGCACCCTCTTCGTCATCAACAAGGGTCAGACCGCGCTGACGCTCGACGTCCCCCAAGGCGACACCGAAAGCGGCGTGTTCGCGGTGTTGATCGACAACTTCACCGTTCAACCAAACAAAGACGTGATCGTGGCGATCGGCTTTCGCCCGGCCGATCCCATCGTCTACACCACGACGATCACCATCCCCAACAACAGCGAGAATCATCCAGAGCTCTTCCTGCACATCACAGGAAAAGGCGTGCAGCCCGGTCCCTGTGACAACGTCGATTGCCGCGAATCTCCGCCGCCCACGTGCGTCAGCGAGACGACCACTCGCCGCTATGAACCGCTCGGCGTCTGCGAAGATGGGCGTTGCGTGCACGAATTCAACGAGAACGAATGCATGCACGGCTGCGACGACACGACCGGCGCTTGCCGCGGCGATCCGTGTGTCGGCATGGCGTGTAATACACCGCCGAACAATTGTTACTTCGCGAACGGCACCTGCGAAAACGGCGCTTGCCATTTCCCGGTGAACAACGCCGGACAATGCGACGACGCGCAGATCTGCACGACGCTGGATCATTGTTCCGAAGGCACCTGCGTCGGCACTCCGATCGCGTGCAACACGCCGCCGGATGCCTTGTGCATCGACGCGAACAATCGCCGCGTCTTCAATCCACAAGGCTCGTGCAATCCAACGAGCGGCGCGTGCGATTACCAGGCGCAGGATCAATTCTGCGAATTCGGCTGCACTCCCGGCGGCTGTGTCGGTGATCCTTGTGCCGGTATCACCTGCAACACCCCGCCTTCGGGACAGTGTTATCAGCCAACCGGCACCTGTTCGATGGGCGTGTGCACCTACGGAACCGTCGCCGGCCAATGCGACGACGCCGATGCGTGCACCACCGGCGACAGCTGCAGCAACGGCTTGTGTGCGGGCACGCCGATCACCTGCAACACACCTCCAGCCGCGGATTGCCTCAATGCGAGCACGCAACGTGTGTACAACGCGGCCGGCTCCTGTTCTGCGGGACAGTGCAACTACGCGAGCACGACCCAAGTCTGCAACGACAACAACGCGTGCTCGACGGGTGATCGCTGCGAAGCAGGTTCGTGCGTCAGCTCCGGCTCGCTGGCCTGCAACGACGGAAACGCCTGCACCAACGACGCCTGTGATCCGATCAGCGGTTGTGTTTACGCGGCCGGCTCGGGGATGGCGTGTGTCACCGGGTCAGGCGAATGTCCGACGGGCAGCTGTTCTGCAGGACAGTGTTTGCCCACGCCGAACGTCACTTGCGTCACCGAGATCGACCTCGATCTTTGCCAAGACGTCGACGTCGCGGGCGTATGCTCAGCAAGCGGTGAATGTGTTGTTTCTCAGGCGCCGCCCGGACTGACTTGTCCCGGATGCAACGGCATCTGCATCACCTGCTTTATCCAGATCTGCTTTCCGTTCGGCCCGTAAATCTGGCCACGGTTTCTTTGAGCCGCAACGGCTCGAGCGGCTTCGTCAGATAAGCGTCCATCCCCGCGGCCAAACACGCGAGGTCGTCTTCCTTCATCGCATTTGCCGTGAGCGCAATGATCGGGAGGCGCCTTCCACCTTGTTGGTGTTCGTGGGCGCGGATCTTTCGCGTCGCTTCCAAGCCGTCGAGGATGGGCATCTGCACGTCCATCAAAACAACGTCGAACGTCGTGGAGAGCACCAGATCGACAGCCTGCGCACCGGTCGAAACGCGGGTGACACGATGGCCGATCCGCTCCAAGACGCGCGTCGCCACCAGCGCATTGACCGCGTTATCTTCCGCAAGAAGTACGGAGAGCCGGCGATTCTCAGGTTCGATCGCCGGCATCAATCGATCTGCGATGGGTGCGTCGCGATTCACGAGCGCTTCGTGCAACACCTCGATCGTAACAGGCTTCAGGAGCGCGCGCGCGATTCCTGCGCGGCTCAAAGCAGCGTCTTCGGGACGACCGTCGGCGCAGGTCAGCAAGATCTTGCGTACTGGCCTTCCGGACAGGTCGAGCCTGGCGGCGATATCCAGCCCATCGAGCTCGCCGAGCTTGCGATCGATGATCACCGCGGCGATCGACGGTAAGGCGTAGAGCGCAGCCTGAAGCTCCGCGGGGGTTGAGCAGTGTCGCGTGTCGACCCCGCGATCGAGCAGACCGGAAGTCATGAGCTCCCGGGCCAGCGGATGATCGTCGAGCACTAATACTGTACCTTCGGTCAGGTCGTGCTCCAGGGAGGGATCGCGGCCGATCGCTGAAAGCTCGATTTCCACCGAAAAGGTGCTGCCTTCGCCGAACACGCTTTCCACGGTGAGCCGGCCGTTCATCAGCTGCGCGAGCTGGCGCGAGATCGTCAGGCCGAGACCGGTGCCGCCGAATTTGCGGCTCATCGAACCATCGGCTTGGCGGAACGGCTCGAAGATGTGTTGTTGCGCTTCGGCCGGAATTCCAGGGCCGGAATCGCGTACCGAGAAACGAATGTGTTGCGGGCGGCCGGCGATCGGGCGCGCGGTCAACACAATCTCGCCATGTTCGGTGAACTTGACCGCGTTGCCGACGAGGTTCAGCAAGATCTGCCGCAGTCGTACGGGATCGCCGCGATATTTGCGGGCGAGCCGATGATCGCAGTCGACCAAGAGCTCGAGGTTCTTCACGTGAGCTCGGAGTGCGACCGTCTGTACAACCTCGCGCAACACATCGCTGAGCACGAACGGGATGTCTTCGAGCACGAAACGCCCGGCTTCGACTTTCGAGAGATCGAGGATGTCGTTGAGAATCGCCAGCAAGCTCTCCCCGGAGTCATGCGCCGCGAGCACATATTCGCGCGCTTCGCCGTCCAGCTTCGAGTCGAGCGCGAGCTTCGTCATTCCGATGATGCCGTTCATCGGAGTGCGAATCTCGTGGCTCATATTCGCCAAGAATTGTGATTTCGCTTGCGACGCATCGAGCGCCGCTTGGCGTGCGAGCACCAGCTGCTGATGATTGTGTTTCTCTTCGGTGACGTCTTGGCCCGTGCCGCGAATGCCCCGGATCGTTCCGTCGGGCCCGTACACGACGTATGAGATACCGGCAAAATTTCGGACCTCGCCGCTCGGCAACACGATGCGGTAGTCCACCCTGTCCACTTGGCCAGTCTCCAAGATTTTGGCCATGGAGTATTGGATTTTTGCGCGGTCATCCGGGTGAAAAATTTTGGCTGCTTCTTCGAGCGACATCTCGGCCGGAAAGTCACTGCGTCCATAGAGATCGCGCAGACCTTTCGACATCTGGACGATGTTGGTCGCAAAATCGTGCTCGTAATATCCGAAACGCGCCATTCGTTGAGCTTGTTCTGCGCGCTCGCGGCTGGCGCGCAGCTCGTTCGAAGTATTATTCAGTGTCCGCAAGGACACTTCGTATTCACGGTCGAAGCTGAACGCGAGCGTGAACGTCGTCAATAGGAGCAGTATCAAGTTGCCGGTGTCGACGCTGGGATTCGTGCCGTAGAGCGGATTCGGTTCGGGCATCAGTCCGTGGGCGACGAGATAGTGAAAGATGGCGATCTCCACACAGCCCGCGACGACCCAGACGAAGGCGACGCGGCGCCCGCCCAGAAACATGGCGTACATGACCGTCGGACCGAGCCAGCAGAGAGAGCGCCAGGTGTTGTCTCCGGTGGGCAGAGCGAGCACCACGCTCATCACCAGAAAGACCGAAGCGAAGGTATGGGCGACGATGCGCAAGGAGCGGGTCTTCTTCAAGATCCACGGCGCCGAAGCGACCAAAAGAATGGTCACGGCAATGGTCCACCCGTTGAGCAGGAGCCCGGAGGCGAAATTCATCGCCGCGAGCAGCGCCGCGAAGACCGAGTAGAGCACCGCGAAGGTGAGCACGAACGCCGACCGAATACGGGTATGCGGATCGCGAGCGGCCGGAATCAACAAATCCACCAATGGGTCCTCGGGCTAAGTCATCGGAACGATCCGCGGGAACAGAAGCACCGCATATTTTTTCGGGGCCGGTGGGCCGTTTTCGCGGCTGCGATCCACTATGCTGATCGAACCGATGGGGAACGTGGCTGCATGAGCGGGCTGAGGCTGGTCCGCGAGCATCCCGACGCGGCGGAACGCCAAGAAAGTGCGGCGACTTTTGATGATTTCTTCCGCAGATACCATCGCTTGGTCGCGTCGCTCGGACTTCGCATGCTCGGCCGGAGGAGCGAGGTCGACGACTTCGTGCAGGACGTTTTCCTCGAAGCACACAAGTCGTTTGGCACACTGCGCGAGCCTGGCGCGGAGAAGGGGTGGCTCCGCGCCATCGCCGTTCGTGTCGCAGTGCGGCGCTTGCGCAAACACCGGCTCGCCGCCGCGCTCGGTCTCGATCGACCTGGTGACGTTGGGCCGTTTCCCGTCGGCGCAAATCAAGAACACGCTGTGTTGTTGTCGGAAGTGTATCGCGTCTTGGAGACTGTGCCCGCAAAGGCGCGCGTCGTGTGGGTGCTGCGCGTCGTCGAAGGTGAGAAGCTCGAGGACATCGCGGAGGTCACCAAAATGGGATTGAGCTCCGTGAAGAGACACCTCGCGGTCGCGACCGATAAGTTGGCGGAGGTGTTCGGTGAGTAATCTCGAACGTCGCGTCCAAGAAGCGAGCGCCCTGCTCTCGCCGCAAGTTTATCCGTCGGACACCGAACGTGCGCTGCGGCGCTTCAAAGATCTTGGACAACGACGCCGCCGCCGCGTGGTGATCGGCGGAGCGCTCGCCGCCTCCTGTGCGATCGCTGCGATATTGTTTTTCGTGCGACCTGCATTTCAGCCTGCGGAAATTCCGGCTATGTCCGCAAAGACAGCTGCGCCGATCGAACAGAAGGAAGCGAATCGCGTCGTATATTTCGCAGACGGCTCACATGCGGTGTTGCTCGAACCGCGCACCGAAATCCGCGTGGAAGTGACGGCCGATGATCTGCTCGAGCTCCGTCTCGCCTCAGGTGTCGCGCGTTTCGAAGTGGTGCCGAATCCGAAACGTTTGTTCCGCGTGTTGACCACCGATCTGCGGATTGAAGTGCTCGGCACCTCGTTCACCGTCACGGAGAACGAGGAGGACGAGAGCGTCTCCGTCCATCACGGCCGGGTTGCGGTGTTCGCCGGCAACAGCCGTCATGAGCTCGGCGCGGACATGACGTTCACTTATGACGGCGACAACAGCGTATCGGTTGCCGAAGAAGAAGAGGACGAGCCCGAAGAACCCGCCGTTAAAAAACGCCCAAAAAAGACGCGTAAAACGCGCGCGCACAAAGCCGCAGCCGCGAAACGCGCATGGAAGCAGCTCGCGAAAGACGGGAAAATGGCGGCGGCTTACGAAGCGATGAAGTCGGACGAAGCGCCTGCAGATGTTCGCGAGCTCATGTTGGCCGCGGACGTCGCGCGTTTGACCGGCCATCCAAAAGAAGCGGTTGGATATCTCGAAACCGTGGTCGACAAAAACAAGAGTGATCCAAACGCGGTGTTGGCTGCGTTCACTTTGGGCCGCATTCTCGAGCGCGAGCTCGGAGAATATTCACGTTGTGCAGATGCGTTTCGCGCGGCTCGGCAGCTTGCGCCGTCGGGCTCGCTCGCCGAAGACGCGTTGGCGCACGAAGCGGAGTGCCGTGAAAGCGCGGGGCAGCACGACAAAGCGAAGACTCTGGCGAAGGATTATGTCGAACGCCATCCTGATGGCCGAAAGATCAGTCGCATGAGGAGGGTCGCGGGGATCGAGTGATGGGAACAACCACGCTGTTGTTTCTCTTCGTCGCCGCGAGCTCCTCCACCTCGGCGGGCGATCGTGTGCGCTTGTCGCTCGACGATTGTGTACCGGCACGCGACTTGGTCCACGACCTGGTCTCTATCGAGATCGGATTTCCAAGGCTGACCGACGAAGCGGATGCGCTCGAGGTCGGCGTGGACTGTCAAAAAGACCTCGTCCGCGTTTACGTCACGCCGAATGTATACAGCGTACCTGATCGAAAGATCAGGCGGGACGAAGTCGACGCACAAGACGGCTCGCGTCTGATCGCGTTGAACATCACCGAGCTCCTTCAAGACGTAGACACCGAGAAACATCGCTCCCGCGTGCTTCAAAAACGCGATGAAGCTCCGGCAGCCGTCGCGGTGGTGCCGGAATCGGCGAGCGTCTCCACGGCTTTGCGCGCGCGGCTCGGTGCAGCTCCGGCGCTGCGTTTTTTGGCGAAGCCGAATCGTTTTGCGATCGGAGGGCGGGCCAGCTTCGGCCTCGACGCCCCACGCGCGGCCGGCTTCGTGTGGAGCCTACAAGCTTACGGCGGTTTCGAGGAGTCTTCGGTTAACCTGTCCCTTGGATCAGTACGTGTCCGCGCGGTCAGTGCTGGGATCGGCGCCGGGCAGCGGTTCGACGTCGGCTCGACCGTCGCGCTCTTCGCGCTGGTCGGCCTCTCCGGAGGTTGGGCCTGGATCGACGGGCTGACCAACGACGAAACCGCGATCGATACCGGACGCGGCGGCGGTGCTTGGTTTGGTCCCACGGCCGCGGCGCGCATTCGTTTCGGTGAATCTGCGGGTCTTTCGATGGGGATCGAAGGCGGCTACACCATGCGTTCGGTGTACGGCGAAGTCGACGACAACCAGAGAGTCGGCTTACGCGGCGGCTGGGCGATGGGCGATCTCGCCTTCGACTGGAGCTGGGGCGAGCGATGAAGCAACTCTTCGCTCTGGCGGCGCTGTTTTTCGCGGCGTGTAACGACACCAATGTCGGCTCTCTGCTCGCAAAAAAGGAACAATGTGTAGGCACATCCTGCGAGGAAACGAAACCGGATCTGTGCACTTCGACGACCGCCTCTATCGCTTGCGGAGTCGGAGAATGCACACGCGTCGTAGCTCAGTGTACGGAAGGACAGTTCAATTTCTGCGATCCCGGCCTGCCGAACACCGAGCTCTGCAATAACCTCGATGACGATTGTGATGGGACTGTCGATAACGGGTGCGACGACGACGGCGATGAATATTGCGACGCGGAAATGACGATCACCGGGAGGCCGGCGATCTGTCCGCGCGGTGGATCGACGTTGCTCGACTGCGACGACGAAGCGATGGAACGCCATCCCGAACAAACGGAGATCTGCGACGACGCCGTCGACAACGACTGCAACGACTTCGCGGACTATCTCGATTTCAACGGATGTACACACATCACCGCGTCGTTCCAAGACTCCGATGGATTGATCACCCTGGAGCACGGAACCTCGGCGATCACGCGCGCAGTGCTCACGCCGCCGACGCTCGGTCTCGCACGAAAATGGTCGGTCGCCAGCGCAACGCCCGACACCCAATGCGCGACCAGCGACGTGATGATGACCGATGCGCTCGACACCGAAGAAACGACGGAGCGCCGCCTGGCGATCGTCGACGATCCGAACAAGCTCGATTGTGAGTATCGCATCGTGCTGACGATCGCCGATGTCGTCGCGGACAACATTCGCCTGCGCATGCGCAACACCCGTCCACGCGTCGACGAGGTGGTCGGCGCCGCGCTCGACGACAGTACCTTGGTGGTCTACGCGGCGAGCGGCCGCGATCCGCATCTCACCGCGGTCATGCCGGTCGACGTCGACGAACCGGTGACCATCTCTTGGGGCGGACGCGACGTCGGTTTGCTCGATTGCACCGGCACCTGCGAAGGCACGTCGATGATGTTCAAAATGCCGCCGGTCGCAGGCAGCTACACCTTCGTTTTGAGCGCACACGATTCCTTCGATCGGGTCCCGCGCACGCGAAACTTGCGCGTGGAAATCGTTCCCTGTGTATGGGCGCGCGCGCAAGCGACCGGCTCCGGCACCGGACCCGCGCTGGCCGACGCTTACGGCTCGCTCTCTTCAGCGATCTCCGCTGCGACCACCCAACGCGCAAACGTTTGCCTCGCGGGAACAGGCCGCATGTCGCTCAGCTCGCGAGTCACGCTCGCCACCGGCGTCGGCATCAGCGGAGGTTTCAGCACCGCAGGTGTCCCCGCGGCCACCAAAGGCGCGATTCGCACCACCAACGGCGCGCACCTTGCGTTCGCAGCGGGGTACACCGGAAGCATCCGCCGCGTGGTGATCGATTCGGACCGCGCGTCGACGCTGCTCAATGTCACCAACGCCTCGCCTTCTTTGTACGGCGTGGAGCTCCTCCTGTCCTCGGGCACAGGTAGCCGCGGAATATTTTTGCAAAGCACGGGGAGCGTGAACGCCACCGTCCGTCTCGCCTCGAGCTCCGTGAGGTCAAACGGCGCTCAAGTCGACGCCACCGCCATCGACGTTCGTGGCGCTGACAGCGGCGTCGCCCGCTTGATCTGGAACGGCGCGAGCACCATCGAGCTCACGGGATGCAGCGGATTGTGCCGCGGTATTTCTTTGTTCGGCTCGACCTCGGCGTCACTCACCGCGGAGCGCATCGACGTCGAAGCGAGCGGTGCCGAGAGCCGCGCCTACGGCATCTCCATCGCGGGAACTTCGACGTTGAGCGCCACTGCGGAGATCCGCTCCATCAACACCATTTTGGCACGCACCACGGCGATGGATCCCGCGGACGTCACGGTCGCCGTTCAGCTCGAGCGCACCCGCGGCGTATCGATCGCTTCCAATTTGGTCATCGGCCCGACGACGCACGACTCCGGCCGCCGCTTCTCCGCCGGAATAGCCGACGGCTCGATCTCGCGCGACGGAACCGTCCTGTACGGGGGATCAGCTGGCCTAACGATCAATGCAAATCGCCAGATCAACGCCGGACGCTCCACCTATGCGTGGACCGGCGTCACCTGCGACGACGAAGCACAAGCGCGCGAAGGCAGTGACATCGCCTCTGGTATCGTGCTCGTCGGCAGCTCCACAGTCGTCGTCTCCAACAACGGCGATAATGCCTCGCGCGACTATGCAGTTTTCGGCGGCGCTTCGAGCGCGACTTGGAATCCCGCAGATCGCCCGCTCCCTCCTTCGGTCCCGGCGATCTGGACCGTCGACACCACCGACGTGCGTATCGTGAAAAACGAGCTGAGAAACGGCGTCTTTTCCATGGACGACGCGTGCCCGACGCTCGAACGCCCCAGCACCGTCGTCGTCCGCGACGGCCTCGGTCCCTTCGTCAATCCCGCGCTCGCCTCGCGCAATTTACGTCTCGAAAAGAATGGCCTCGTCAGCGGGCGCCGTTCTTCCTTCGACGCGGTCCCGAACATCGACAACGTCGCCGTGCGGATGATCGAGCTCAGCGGCGGCGACATCTTGTTGGTGAACAACTATATCGCCGCCACGCGCGGCATCGCGTTGATCGGCGTCTATGCGCATCGCACCGAACATCTCGAGATGTGGAACAACGTCGTGGAGCTGGAATCGCTCGGCCCACCCGGAAGCACCGCGCGAAAGTATGGTGTGTTGTTCGACGATCTCCCGCCGGGAAGCTTGAACCTCATCAACAACATCATCCTGCTTCGTGAAGACGCAGAAGACGTCAGTGATCCCATCGCCCTGTACGAAAGATCAAACGGCGAGATGCAGGCGATCGGCGTCCTCAACAACAACATCTTCTTCGTGGAAGCGAACGAACGTGCGGCGGTCGGCGCGTATGTCGCGATCGAAGGCGGCATGCGTTATTCGCGGCTGACCTTCGACGACTACGCAACCGCGGTCGGTGGGCTGCGCAACATGATCGTACCTCCACTGTTTCAGGGCCATGCCATGGAGCAGCGGCGTTCGCTGACGCGGCTCTCTTCGCGTTCTCCCGCGCGCGACTCGGGCCAAGAGGAAGGCGCGCCCGAAGAAGATCGCTTCGCCAATGCACGGCCTGCGGGCGCCGGCGTCGACATCGGGCACCACGAGCTGAGCCCCTAAAAAAACTTGCGCGAAGGTTGGACCGTTTTCGAGGCTCGACGCCACAGGTGGTTTCGAGGACCCGCGGAGTGCTCGAAGCAAACAAAGCTCGGATTGCTCTGTTCGGAGCGCTGTTTTTGGCGTCCTGCGTCGGAGACATCGGCTCATCGCCGAAAGAACAGACGCCCTCGCGGAACGACCCGATCGACCCGATCGATCCCGTCGATCCGATCGATCCCATACAGATCCCCGAAGTGCCGGTTTCCATCGAGCTCCTCCCAGCGACCGCGACGTGCTCCGCGCTCGGCGCCGGTGAAACGATCCTCGACGTCAGCGCAGAAGGTCATCTCTGGCTCGCCACCAGCAGCGTCACCGCTCAGGTCCGCGTGCTCGATGGGTGGGACTCGAATTACCAGGCGCACTACGAGCTCGCCTTCGACGCGATCCAAAACGCGCGCGTTTTAACCGCCACCACCGCCGCCTTCATTGCGGACGGCGCCTTGTGGTTCGTCGAAAACGGCGAACGCCTCTCCATCAGCGCTCCAGACGTTCTCCGCGATGGTGCTACTTTATGCGGCGATCCGAGCAAACGCGCGTTCGTCCTGTCCGCAGGGACACTATTCGAAAGGTCAGAGGACGAATGGCTCGAATGGACCGGTCTCGAGAGCGCATTCGCCGGTGGCGCCACCCTTCTCTCGCGCGACGGAGAGTGTGCCGGCACGGACGATCGCCTGTGGATCGTCTCCGGTGGCGAAGGTGAGCTCGCTTTTTGGGAGCTCACCCCCGTGGCGGTCAAAAATCCCGCGCTTCTCGCCGGCGCCCATCATGCGTCGTTGCTCCGCGACCGGCCACTGGCCTTGAAGGACGGAGATCTTTTCGTCGGACCCGAGCCGTGGGCTCAGTGGTCTTTTGGACAGGGGGAAGCTCGCGTTTTAGCCGCTGCCGGAGCCTACGCGTGGATCCTCGCGGGCGAACAGTTGCTCCGCTACGACGGCGAACACTTCTTACGCGTCGAGCTGCCCGTGGGGACAGCGGTAAGCGCGCTTCATCCGCATGCATCGGGCGGTATTTGGCTCGCAGCTTCGACGACCTCGACCACCGCAGGCAACTTTGTTTGTCACGTGGCGCCCGATCCGATGTTGCGGGTCGCCGGCTTGCGAAACGGTGAACAACGAACCGACGCCGCATTCGTCCTCCGCACGCGGGCCACCGAAGAAGACATGAACGTCGTCGCACGGATCGACGGTGTCGATGTCGAGCCGACCTCAATCAACGACGGCTGGTTCACTTTCACCGGCACGCTGGCGCTCGGCTGGCACACAGTGCAGATCAGCGCGCCCGACAACAAAGCCGTCCGTGAGCTCGCAGTGAAACGAGTGCCGGCCACCGGGCGCAGCTTCGAATCCGATATTTTTCCGATCTATCAAGCGAGCTGCACCGGCAGCGAATGCCACGTCGCGAACAGCACGGCCGGCGCTCCGGACCTCAGCTCGTACGAAGCGTGGATTTCACGCTCTTCCAAAATTCGCGATCGCGTGGTGCGCGCACAGGATATGCCGCCGCTCGCTTCGCGGGGACCCACCTGGTCTCAAGAACAGGTGGCGTTCATCAACGAATGGCTCAACGGAGGTATGAGACCATGATTCAACGTCGCAAAAATGCGCCGGGGCTTCTCTTCTCCATCGCCTCGAGCATCATGCTCGTTTCGGCGTGTAACAACACAACCCCGCCCGCACCGGCGCCGGAGATGATCGACAATCCCGAGCAACCGAAGAGGCCGGTCGATCCGCTCGACCCTCCGGAAATGCCGCGCGATCAGCCGATATTTCCCGTGGGGACGAATCCGATCGGCGACGCGAAGAACTGTCAGGTCGATCAGCTCTCGCCGGCCCATACCTACGGCAACAAAGTGAAGACTTTGCTCACGGGCCTGCCGCTGACGAAAGATGAGCTCGAACAGCTCAACACTGATCCCTCGGCGATCCGCCCGATGATCGAGAGCTGGTTCGCGACCCCGCAGGCAGACGAAGTGTTGCGCCGCTTCTTCATGATGGCTTTCCAACAAGACCAGGTGAGCGGTGAAGGCATCATGACGATGACCAACATCAACAACACCGCTTGGGGCCGTTATGACGATACGCGGGAAGATCTCGTTCCCCTGCTCATCGACAATATGGAGCAGAGTTTCGCGCGTACGGCGATGAAATTGGTCCGCGCCGGGCGCCCCTTCAGCGACGTGCTCACGGTCGACTCCTTCGAGATGACCACCGGGCTGATGATGTTCTACGCGTATCTCGATCACCGTCATGTGAATGACGACGACTCGACGTTCACGCGCACGCTCGACGAGGTGACCGGTTTCGTCGGTCTGCGCAACAAAGCAGACGAGCCGCCGGCAGAGGAAGTGCTCGATCCGAACAGCCCAAACTTCATGCACATCTGGCTGCCGGACTTTGCGACTTTGTGTCTCGCCGCGAACGTGAATGAGCTCGCCTTTGCGCCGAACGCGGTGAACAACAAAGTGTTCTGGGTATTTTCCGCGCTGGTCGGAAGGCCAGAGACGGTGCTGAATCGCCCGGCAAACGTCGGTCAAACGGGCAACCCGTGCCGCGCACAAGCTCGCCGGCGCAACCCGCTGATGCCGCAATCCGACTTCTCGGATTGGCGTACTGTGCAAGTTCGCCGTCCGAACGCGAGCGAATCTGCAACCCGCTTTTATCGAGTCGCGGACATCCGCAACACGGACGAGCTGTTGATCAACACCGATCGCGTCGGCTTCTTCACCACACTCGGCTTCTTCGGCACCTGGCCCACCAACGAAGACAACTCTTCACGCGTCACGCTGAATCAAACGTTGATCACCGCGCTGGGTGCGAGCTTCGATGGCCAAACGGTCACCGACTTCTCGCCACCCGCGCTCGACGCTGAACATTCGGCGCCGAACACGCCCTGTTATGGCTGCCACCAAACACTGGACCCGATGCGGGACTTCTTCCGCCAGTCGTACTCCGCCTCTTACGGGGAACAGCACGACGATACGCGAAAGACATTGAATTCGATCTTCGTGTTTCGCGGTGTCCAACAGGCAGGCAACGGCGTGCGTGATCTGGCGAATATCGTGGCCACACACCCTGATTTCCCGGTCGCCTGGGCTCAAAAGCTCTGTTTTTACGCAAACGCCGCAGCGTGTCCGGACAGCGCCGAGCTCACGGCGGTGGTCGACGCCTTCAAAGCGAGCAACCTCGACTTCCGCGTCCTGGTCCGCGAGCTGTTCGCTTCGTCACTGATCACCAATGCGAGCTGCGTGTCCGAGAAGACAGGTGCCGGCCCCTCGATCGCCCGCCGCGAACAACTTTGTGCCCAGCTCTCGAGCCGCCTCGGCGTGAAAGACATCTGTGGTATCGACACGCTCACCCGGTCGCGCAGCGCACTCCAGAACGGAATGTTGCCTGCAATTACTTCTGTCCCCGCGGACACGTTCAGCCGCGGCGAACCGATCCCGGTGACGATTTCGGACACCGGCTTATTCACCCGCGCCACTACCGAGGTCGCCTGCACTATCGTGGGCGAGAGCGGTTTTGACGCTGGCTTTGCCGGCCTTTCACGCGAGGACGCGCTGAAGAAGATGGTCGAGTCCTTCATGGGTCTGCCTGAAGGTGATCCGCGCCACGACGGCGCGCTCGATATTCTGAACGACCATGTCACTGAAGCGCTGGCCGCCGGACAGAGCGAAAGAAACTCGCTCCGTTCTGCGCTCGTCATCGCCTGTATGTCGCCGAGCGTCTCCGGCGTTGGTTTCTGAGCGAAAGAGGCTATACCGATGAAACTGAATCGTCGCGACCTCCTGAAATCCGCGTTCGGCTCGATGGCCCTGCGCGCTTTGGCTACTGGTCTTCCGGCCAGTGCACTGCTTCACCCGCGGCTCAGCCGGGCGGCAGTCGGCGACCTGTCCAATGGACCAGGATCGATGTTGATCCTTTTTACTTCACAAAACGGTGACCCGCTGAACGCCAACGTTCCGGGTTGTTATGGCGGGGCCGCTTCGGAGGTGGCGCACGGCCCGGATGCGACGATGGCCGGAACAACCATGCGCCTCAGCGGACGAAACTATACCGGCGCGAAAGTTTGGGCCGATCTCCCGCAAACCACGCTCGATCGCACAGTCTTCTTCCACCACGCGACCTACACGCCGGTGCACCAGGATCAGTCGCGGGTGATGCGCGTGATGGGCGCGACCGACGACAACGAGATGTTCGTGTCGCAGCTCGCCAAAGAGCTCGCGCCGCGAATGGGCACAGTGCAGAAGGTTCCGCTGAGCCTCGGTGCACGCGGCGGCTCCGAGCTTCTCTCCGCGGGGGGCCAAGTATTGGCGAACGTCGGACCGCAGTCGATCAAACGGGCGCTCGGCGGACCGCAGGGGCCGCTCGCCGCGCTCCATACCATGCGCGACCGCGAGGTCGACCGCATGTACGCGTTGTTTCGCGAACACGGCACCAAAAAAAATCTCCATCTGCTCGATTCGTGGGCGCGCTCCCGCGATGAAGTGCGGTCCGTCAGCGATAGTTTGATCGCCCGTTTGGATGAGATCGACGGAGACGACGAGGACAATCAGATTCTCGCGGCACCTGTCCTCGCGGCCATGAACATTACGCCGGTGATCACCGTGCGCGGCACTTGGGGCGGCGACAACCACAATGACTCGGATCTGACGAACGAGACGAACCAACACGTCTCCGGCATCGCGCGGATGCAACGACTGGTGGCCGCGCTCGATAGTCTGCGCGCCGAGGGCGTTTTGCGTCACGACGTCATCGTCGGCACGCTCAACGTCTTCGGCCGCACCTTGCGCAAAAAAGGCACCGCGGGACGCGACCACAACCGGGGCCACCACGTGACGGTGATGATCGGCAACGCGCTCAAAGGCGGCGTCGTCGGCGGAATCGAACGTTCAGGGGACGACTATATTTCTCGCTCCATCGATTCGACGAGCGGCGCGGCGGGCGGAGATATTCCGTACGAAGAGACGCTCGGGTCGATGAATAAAACTCTGGGCCTGGCGCTCGGCGTTTCCAGCGAGAAGCTCGATCAATTCGTGAAGCTCGGCCGTCCCGTCATGTCCGCTTTCGCCTAATATTTAATACGCATCTCCCAGCGCGGCGCCGAGCCTTGTTCGGCGCACGATATCCGCCCCATCATCGGCGGCCTCCGCTCAAAGAGAGATGTTGCATGAAGCCGGGACGAGCAGGTTCCTCGCCAGGGGTGTGCCAAGCGCTCGGCCGCGGGTTCGGAGCGAATCGCTCGAGTCTTGAGCGGTCTGCCCAGATCTGAGATCTTCGTGCCTGCGGCGTGCGTGGATAGACTCCAGCCGCGAGCCGATCGATGACTGACCTAGAGGAACCTCGTTACCGAACCGCGGAGCTCGCCGCGAGCTCGTTGCCCGACGGCCGGCGATTGTTGCAGGTGCTCGGCTCCACCCAGAGCGTCATCGCCGACGCGAGTATCGCCGACCTGGTCCGAAGGACACTATCCTTTAGGACAGTATCTGGGCATGCCGCAACCCTCGCAAAAGAGCTCGGGCTCGACCGTGAAGAAGCGGAGGATATCGCCCGCGAGCTTTCCGCCCTGGTCACCGCGGGTGTGCTGATAGAAGAAAAACCGCTCCTCGAAAAAATCCGTACCCACACAACCGAAGCGACCACGCTCGGGGGCCTGACGATCTTCGCGGCCGATCGTCCGGAGCTCCTCGCTCGTTGCGCCCGCTCCGCTTGCGATGCGCTCCGCACCTTCGGCAGAATATTACCGCTGGCGATCTCCGACGACGCCCGAGATCCGGCGGTCGCCGCAAGACACCAGGCGATCGCGACAGAGCTCGGAGCAACGTATGCAGGCCGAGAAATACGGGCGGAATGGGCAAAAAAGCTCGCTCGAGAAGCCGTTCTCGATCCTCAGCTCACCGCGGATCTCTTGCTCGGCCATCCCGCACTGCGGACCAACGGCGCGTCTCGAAATGCGGCGCTCCTCGATGGGCTCGATCGATCACACCTCTTTGCGGATGACGACACGATCTTCTCTTTCGGAGCACCCTGGCCTTCAGATCAGGATCTCGAGCTCAGCTCCTTTGCCGAGCTCACCGAGCTCCATCTTTTTACCGATCGAAAGTCTGCGCTCGCCGCCGCAAAGCTCGGTACTCACGATGGATTTCTGGCCCACGAGCAGCTCCTCGGCAGCGCCCCAGGCAATTTGTCCAAAAATACTTTCCACGCTGACGAAGCCTCGCCGGCGCTGCTCCGCCGGCTCAGTAACTGCGGCGGCACGGTCCGCGTCACGATGATGGGTATGGCCGGCGACTCCGGGATGGGTTCGCCGGCATACTATCTCTCCCGCAAGGGTGAGTTTCGCCGGCGGCTTTTGGCCAACTATCCCGGCCTCCGGGACACACGCGAAGTTGTCCGCTGCGCGAAGAGGAGAACCGTCACCGACAATTCTTTTTTGATGACCGCCTGCGCGGGTTTCGATGGCCGCGGATATTTACCGCCATTTTTTCCGATTCAGCGAAATTCAGACGGCCTCTTTGCGCGGGCCCTCCGAACGGTCGATCCCGGCGCTCTCTTCGGCCACCTTCCGCTGGTGATCGCACACGAGCCCGAGCCACGCACTGCTTCCTTCGAACGCACCCTCTCCACGTTTGGAAATACACGTCTCGACGAGCTCTATTTCGCCGTCATCGAAGCGACCAGCCTGTCCGGATGGCCAGGCAGCCCCGAAGAACGTTCCCTCCGGCTCGGGATGAGCTTCATCGAGCACGGCCGCCTTGCACCCACCGACTTTTACGACTTCGCCCGGCGCGCACGCTCCCAAAAGTTGATCGCCGGAATCGCGCGTCTCGAGTCGATACTCGAGGAGCACGACCGCGAGCCCGAGATTTGGGCCGCCGACCTGGAGCGCGCCGTCGAGGAAATGTATCGCGGCCTGGAGAGGCCACAGCTCCCTCTGCCGATCGATCTCCTCGGCGAAAACAGGCTCGGAGTCGCACAACACTGGCTCGAGAGTTACGGGCGCATCCTGGTCTCTTGGCCAGCCATCCGCTCCGCCGCTCGCACCTTGTATGCGCGTGAAGAGGGTTTGTTTCGCAGCGATCAGCGCTAAGATGCGCCGCGAATGAGACGCCTCGCTCCGGTCGTATTGCTCGCCTTCACCACCACGTTGCTCACCGCCTGCCCGGACGATGAAACGACCGAGGCCGACGCTTCGGTCGCCGACGCTCGCATCTCGGCCGATGCGCAGCTCCCCGACAGCGGCGGGCCCGATGCCGGCCTCGATGCGGGGCTCGATGCAGGACAAGGGCCGAGCGACCTCGGTGTGATGGACATGGGGACACCGGACGGAGGCTGCGACGACGCGGACAACGATACGATCTGCGACGCGGAAGATATTTGTCCGGCCGGAGACGATCGTGTCGACAGCGACGCGGACGGAGCTCCCGACGCCTGTGATCCGTGCCCCGCAGATAGTCCCAATGACGATGACGGAGATACTATCTGCAATTCGGCGGATATTTGCCCGACGGGCGATGATCGAATCGATGGCGACACCGACGGTGCCCCCAACGCCTGCGATATTTGCCCGGTCGATAATCCGAACGACATCGACGGTGACACGGTTTGCACCTCGCTCGACATTTGTCCGTTCGGAGATGACCTCGAGGACACGGACCAGGATACCGTCCCCGATTTTTGCGATCTCTGTGCCGAGGGCGACGATCTCCTCGATACCGATCTCGATGGTGTCGCCGACGCGTGCGATCCCTGCCCGGTCGATAATCCAGACGACGTAGACGCAGACCAAATTTGCGACAGCGTCGATATCTGTCCGCTCGGATCGAACAGCGACGATCTCGACGCCGACCAAATTCCCGACGCCTGCGACAACTGCCCGGAGATCGAGAATCCTGGCCAAGAGAACAGGAATGGTGTCGCAGCCTATAGTATCGCGTTCAACCCGCGTACGATCTCGACGACCTCGACCGTCGTGCTGCTCGAAGACGACGAGCTCAGCGTGCCGGTCCCGATCGGCTTCACCTTCAATTTCTTCGGCCGCCCGTATTCCGAAGTGTTGATCTCCTCGAACGGTTTCCTCACGTTCACCGCGACAGCGAGCGACAACGGTTGTTGTTCCGGCGGCGGCATCCCGTTCGACACCGAAGTCGACAATATCGTGGCGATCGCTTGGACCGACCTGTATCCGCCGGGGAACGGCACGGTCACCTACGAGACGATCGGCGTCGCACCATTCAGAGAATTTATTGTCAGCTACAACGGCATTCCGTTCTGCTGCGGCACGAACCCCGATGTCACCGCTCAGGCCGTATTGCGCGAAGGTTCGGACGCTATCGAAATCCACACCACCACGCACGAAGGCGGCGGCAACGCAGCCACGCGCGGCATCGAAGACGACGGTGGCCGCGAAGCTGCCTATATTCGCGACGAGCGCAATGCGTTTTATGTTTTGCTCGTCGATGGTGTCGGATTCACCACCAGCACAGTCGCAGACGATCTGGGCGACGTCTGTTCGGGCGCGACGACCGAACCTTTCGAGGGCGGCAGCGGCAGTGGAAGCGGCAGCGGCAGTGGAAGCGGAAGTGGTGGAGCTGAAACGGTTGAGTGAGCGTGCGGCGCTGCTGCTGCTTCTGGCGTGTGCCTGCAGCGAGCCGGCGACTCAGATCGCGGTGGTCATCGACGCCGATGAACAGGCGGCCGAGAGTATTTTCGAGGTCGACTATCTCATCCGCGGAGGCACCGGCGAGCCGCTGACGACGGCCGAAGAAATTCGCGCAGAGTGTGCTTCTTGGCCGCGCGTATTTGCGCTCGCACCCGCTGAAAACGACGCCGAACGCTCCTTCGAAATCGAAGTGACCGGCCGAGATTTCGAGGGTCTCCCCATCATCCGCGCCGTCTTGCGGGCACAATATGCGGAGGGCCAAATTCAGCTGTTCGACTATCGGCTCACCCATCGCTGCACGGACGACGTTCCCTGTATCGTCGACGGTAAAAATCTTCCGGCGGCACCCCCTATGTCCGAGCTTCGTGGCCTCGAGGACATGAGCCCGCCGCGGATCGATGTCTCTTTTCCTTCCGCAGGCGCGATCTATCTGGGCGGTCCTTTCGCAGCGAGCGCGCTTCTCGGCGATCGTTCGGCGATCGCCGAGGTTTCGATCCAAAATGCTCCTGCAACCGCGACCTGCCGCCGGGTGCACCGGTCGTTGAATGCGGCTCCGAGTGTGATTTTTGAAGCGGCCGATAAATCCGGAACATCTGCGACCCAAACTCAGACTATCTCGCTGGTCGACAAAATATTGCTCCGCCCCCGCGATCTTTTGATCGACGGTCGACGTGCACTGGTGAGCTACGAAAACGGCCTCGCCTGGATCGAGCTCGACACCGGCGAAATTCTCACCCGCTCTGAGCCGGGAGATCTCCCCTTGGCGCCCCATCTGGTCCGGAGCTCGGCGAATCGAATTTTCGGATTCTCCGAAGAAAGAATCTTCGAGCTGCATCCAGAGACGCTCGAACGAACGCCGCTCACCGCAAACTGCGTGCTCTCGTCCATCCTCGCCGCAGCCTGGGACTCGACGCGCGAACAATTGATCCTGGCGCAGCGCTTCTTGCCGCACCTTTATACCTTCGATCCACGGACCGGAGACTGTGCCGCGTTGCCTGCGCTCGGCGAGCTGCCGATCGGCGCCATTCGGGATCTCAGCTACGACGCCGCGAACGATCGCCTCTTTCTCAGCGCCGGGGCTGATCTGCTCGAATATGACGTGCTCAGCGCAACTTTCCGGTTGCTCACCTGTACTTCGGGACAGGTAACCAAACCTACGGCGCTCAACTGGTTCGAAGGCAAGCTCTGGCTGATCGACGAAGATGCCGGCGCGCTCTTGACCCTCGATCCGAGCACGAACACCTGCGTGCCGATCAGTGCTCCGCTGCTCGGCCGCGGACATAGTTTCACGGCGCCGAGCGCGCTCGAGCTCACCCCGGACGCGGCGTGGATCCTCGATCCTTTCGAGTCCATGGTGCGCGTCGAGCGCTCCACGGGGGATCGCTCGAATATCCCTTCCAGAGAGCGTGTCGGTTTCGGGCCACCTTTGGCCCAACCCGTCGATGTAAAATATTCGCCCGCCCGGGACGAGATACTTATCCTGGCCCGACGGACAGATCAGCTTCTCGCGGTAAATCCGCGCACCGGCGAACGGCGGGTGCTCTCCGGCGCTTCGGAGACCGAAGGTATCCCGCTCACCAATGTCGATTTTTTCGATGTGGCGCCGAGCGGAGAGCTGGCCGCGGTTACGTTCCGCCTCGCGACCAGTCCCTATCTGCAATCGGTGCTCACCATCGATCTGACGACCGGCCGCCGTACACTCGCCGCGACCAGCGATGACGGGCAGCTCGCCGTGCTCTCCAATCCCCTCGGCGTGACGATCGGACCGAACGGCGAAATGTACGTCGCCGACAGCGGGCGCAATGCGATCGTCTCCATAGGTTTGGTCACGCACGAACGTTTCGATATTTCCGCGACGATGCGCGGCGGCGGTCCTAATTTGATCGATCCGATCGGCATTACTTATGACCTCGCGCGCGATCGTTTGATCGTCACCGATCGCGGTCTCTCCGCAATTTTGGCGGTCGACCTCGACACCGGGCAGCGCGACGTATTGCTCGGGATCGACCAAAACAATTTTCCCGGCTCGGGTCCGCTCGGTTCGATCGAAGCCTCCCGCGACGGAAAATATCTCTATTTTATCGCGGGATATTTGCTCGGTGAGCTGGACCTCGAAACACTTCTGATTCGTTCGGTCACCCCGGTCACCACCGAACCGCCGTTTTTCTCGCCGGCGGGTGCGGCTTTCGATCTGCGCCGCCGCGTCGCCTACGTCATCGACGGAACCTTGAACGGTCTCTATTTGGTCGACCTCGAAAGCGGCGCGCGGGTGATCATGTCTCGCTGAGCAACTATCTCGCGCTCAGCGGTTTTGCCGTCAGAATATCCCGCACCAAGAACCCACCGGGCCAAACCGGTACCGGCGGCGGCAATATTTTTTTCTCCCGTTCGAGCCCCGCCATCCTGCGGAACTTCTCCTGAACGGTGCCCGCATTTATTTCCTCGCGGACTCGTCTTCCCATCTTTTGTGCGGCGAGCAATTTCCGGCCGCCGAGCGCAATCGCCCGCAGCGTCGCAGCCGCGGCCTTCTCTTGTTTCTTCTCGAGGAGCAACGCGAGCTCCATCAGACCCTGCAGTGCCGCGGCCAATTCGGGTGACGCTTTCAGCTGCTCGAGCTCGTTCTCGAGCACGCGTTGTCCGTTCACACCCACGATCATCGCGCCGTGCGCGTCTCTGCTCAGCGTCTTGAATGCGATCTGCACGATCGGATGGAGCTCACGTTCCATGACTGCCTCCTCATACTGGCCTAAAGTACAGTTATTTCTGGAGGAGCAGATCGTTCTGCTCGGCGCGGACGAACGACCGGAGCTCGGGGTCGTTTTTGCGGAGGTAGTCCGTGGCCTGCGCGGACTCGGACAGGGTCATCTTCTTCATCATGTCGCCCAAGCTCTTGATCTCCTTGTCGGTGATCTGGTTTCCACCTTCGCTCTTCTCCGAACGGGTGAACTTGGCGGCGTTGATGAATTCGTTAACTTTGCTCATGACTTATCTCCTTCTTTCGTCAGCCGGCGGTGCGCCGTGCTTGATGAATTAGGTATCGCAGAACGCCGCGAAGACGTCGCTTAAGGCCGGACGTTAAGCATCGAGCCCCGGAGAGCTCAGGGGAGCCGCAGCGTCAGGATCACGCGGGCGTCGTCGCCTCGAAGGGGAGGATCTTCGACCCCGCTGGAAGCGAGCACGATGCCGGTCACCGCGCCCGCGACGACCACGGCCGCGACCGGCACCCAGAACCAGGCGCTGCCATACCAGACGGAGTCTTCGTCGAGCGCGAGCGATACTTCGGCCGCGCTTCGAGCCGCGATCGCGACCGGCGCCGTTTTCGGGAGATATCCTTCGCGTTCTGCGCTCGCGAGATAGTTCCCTGCTCTCAAGGTCAGCGAGGCACCCGCCAGCACCGAAGCCGGCTCCTCACCGTCACGCTGCAAACGAAGCGCAGCGTCGAGCGGAGTCACGCTGAGCCGCAAACGACCGCCGATCGTGTGCCCAGCCTGTTCCAACAGACGGGCCGCGGCTCGGAGCACCGCCTCCTCGATCTCCGCCGGTGAAGCGGACGGGGCTTCGTCGATGATCCGCCCGCGCACCGCCGCATTCGAGCCGTCGATCAACAACACCAACACCAGCGCGGTTTCAGAGCTGAGGTCCACCCGCGTCACCAAACCGAGATCGATCGACGCCGCGCGGAGACCGGCACCGAGACACTTCAGATCGGCCCCGCATTCGAGAATATTTTTTCCGGCGTCCGTGGTGAGTAGCTCGGATGGACGCACCACCGTCACGTCGACGGCGTAACTCGCGTCGTCCGCCAGACGTTCCAGCAGCGCGACGGTGTCGATGGTCTGTCGGTTTTCCGGAACATTCACCTTCGCGAAAATAGCGAGGCGGGCAGGCGCCGCAGAAGCAGTCGCTGTTCCCAAGGACAGTAACCCGAATACTGCTGCGGCACCCCAGAGGTTCATGCGCTCAGTTTCGCTCGATCCAAGCCTTGTAGGCGTCGAGGCTCGCTTCACGGCCCAAGAAATCTTTCATCAGCTCGCTCGCGTCTCTGCGCCCGCCGGGGACCAGAATTTTATCGCGATACTCCGATGCCGTCGGACGATCGAGCAGACCCGCTTTGGCGAAACGGGTGAAGATGTCTTTCGCCATCACCAGCGACCATTGATACGTATAATACATGGAGCTGTAACCTTCGAGGTGCCCGAAGCTCGCGTACTCATAAGTACCGGGGACGTACGGGAACGGACTATATCGTTTATCGACGTCTTTCATGAACGTCACCAAATCGAGGCCCTTCGGATCACGCGCGTGTAATTCATAGCTCAAGGCCGCGAATTTCAGCTGGCGCATGACGTTCGTGCCTTTGCCGAATTCTTCCGCCGCACGGAGCTTGGCGACCATCTCCGCCGGGATCGGTTGCTGCGTCTCGACATTTTTCGCGAAACGTCCCAACACCGACACATCCCAAATCCACTCTTCCAACAGCTGCGATGGTGCTTCCACGAAATCCCATTCGACGCTGACGCCGTTTTGATTCGACCACTTCGAGCTCTTCGCCAGGAGATGATGAATCAAATGCCCGAACTCATGAAAAAAGGTGCGCACGTCGCTGTGCTGCATGAGCGCGGGTCCGTCGCTCTTCGAGGGATCCGGGAAATTGCAGACCAAAGCAGCCTGAGGCTCCACACCTTCGGTCGAGCCCGCGACGAGCGGGAACATCGCCGCGTGGCCGTATTTTCCATCGCGCGGGTGCAGGTCGAGATAGAAGCTGCCGACCATTTTTTCATCGGCGAACATGCGGTACGCGATCACCGACTCATGCCACACCGGTGCGTCGGCAATGCGCTCAAACCGTAGCCCGAATAATTCTCCGTAGAGCTCGAAGAGACCTTTTTCGACGTTTTTGAACTCGAAATAAGTACGGACCGCCTTCGAGTCCAAACCATATTTTTCGCTGCGGACGCGATCGACATAGTAGAAACGATCCCAAACTTCGATCGCTTTTGCTTTCTTGTCGTCCTTCTTTTTTCGCGCCAGGAGATCCTTGAGATCAGCCTGCATCCGCGGACGTGCCATCTTCGAGAGATCTTCGATGAACTTTTTGATCGTCGCGGCGCTCTTCGCCATCTTATCTTCGGCGTTGTATTCCGCCCAGCTCGGATATCCGAGCGTCTTCGCATACTCATAACGGAGCTCGAGAATATTTTTTAATTTCTCGTCGTTTGCCGGCACCGCACGGTTGAAGAATGCGACCACCAATTTTTTCCGGACTTCCTCGCTCTTCGCATAAGTCTGCACCGGGAAAAAATCGGGATAGTTCGTGGTGAGCACGATCTTTCCCTTGTCGTTCGGCTTGTGAGCGCGAATGAAGTCTTCGGGCAATCCATCGAGATCTTTCGCGTCGACCTCGATCGTCTTCACGTCCTCGCGAATATTCCGATCGAACGCCTGTCCCTGTTCGATCATCTTCGTCTGCAGCTCTTTTAGCTTGGTGCGCGTCGCTTCGTCTTTGTCGACGCCGGAACGTTTGAAATTGCGGACGATCTTTTCGACGAAACGTTTGCCGTCTGCGTCGAGCGGCGCTACGTCGACCGCGCTGATCACGTCATAGAGGCCGCGATCGAGCGAGAGGTCCGTCGCCAATTGTTTCAGCGTCTGCGAACACTTTTCGGCTTCATCGCGCGACGTTTTGTCCGGGTGAACGTTCGCCATCAGGTCCATCAAGCTCACGCCGTTGTCGAGCTCGGTGTAGAGCATGTTCGTCGGAACGAGCACCCCGCTCTCACTTTTGTCGGTCGCGGCTTTGATACTTTCGCGCATCGCCTCGACGCGTTTTTTGCTATCCGCGCAACGCGTTTTGATCGCGTCGATCGAGGACCACACCGGCGCGGAAACCGTCGGTTTTGCTGTTTCTACCGGTGAGGTCGTCTCCGCAGGCTTCTGTTCGGCCACGGGTTCGGGGCCTGAAGCGCACGCTGATCCAAAGATCAGGAGAGCAGTGGCCAGAGAAATATTGAAAAGACTCGAGTGCATCGGTCCGGGCTTCTACCAAGCCCGGAGCGCTCAGCCAACACGCAGCTCTTCGTCGAGCGAGAAGGCCGCATTCATCAGGACGCTCTCTGCGCTCAAACGCGGGCGCGGCGTACCCACCTGCCGCACTGCGCAGTCGCCGCCGGCACCGAAGCTAAACTGTCCTTGTGGCCAGGTCATGGCCTCGGCCAAAACTTCGCTCGCCTTCCGCATCAGACCCGCTTCATCGAGCTCGGAGTACGCAGCACGTTTCGGCCTTCTTCGACCGAGGCCCGCGGAGACGGCGACGATCTGTCCATCCTCGAAGGTAACGAAGATGCGGCGCTCACCCGAGCTCAGGCTCAAGATCCCGGTCGAGCGGCTCCCACCGAGAAACTGCAGGACGTTCGCTACGGGAAACGCTTCGAGCTTGCCGGACATCAAAGGCTCTTGCCGCCGGCCCACGATAGAAACAACCCGAGCACTGGGACGTCTGACCGCCATGCCTCCTGAAAAAGCAGCCGGCGTGCCACACGCGCGCATCCCGGAGTCTTCAAATGCCGCGAGGCATTATTGGGTCGGCGGTCCATGTGCGCGCGCGGCGTACTCACTGGCGATAGATCGGAACGACGTTCTCCCGCACGTCATAAGACGGGTGCCGTCGCCGAAAAAACTCTAGGCGCTCCTCGGCGCTCTGCGCAAATTTCGGATCCGCGGCGACCTTCTGCTCGAATTCCGCGGCGAGGGCCGGATCCTTGGCCATCATCTCCACCGCCTCCTTCTCGAGCACATAAGGCTCCACATACTCCTTCTGTTCGAAGTGCGCGTTGAAGAATCCCCAAGACACGTAGGAGTCGCGCGCTTCCGGCTCGAAGAGATGGAGCACGACCCGCGCACGCGCCTGGGCGACGGGGATAAATAAAGTCCCCGCCGCAATATCCAACTTATCGGGCGTCCATTTGCCTTTCACTGCCGCCGGCGTTCGGCCTTCGGTGGTCTTCGAGGCGAGCTGTACTTCGGTCGCACGAAAGATCTCCACTGCTGCTCCGGGACGCACTTTGTCGATCACAGAATATTCGACTCCGTGCTCCTCCAATTTGCGTTTCATCCAGTGGGCATGCGCCGGCGAAAGATAATATCCTGACGCAGGCGCACGTACGGAGAGGGTTACTTTCAGCTCATCGAAAAACGGGATGCGCCAAATCGCCGGCTTATTTTCGTCATATTCCACCTTCATCCCGCCGCTGACCGCAGACAGTGTCCGGCGATAAACAAAGCCGCGAAAATCGATCGTCCGACTCTTTTCCGTCGTGTCCCAAGCGAGCTCGACGTTCGTGCCGCCGAGCTTCTTCGTTTGTTCGTCCGCAACTTTTGCCAGCCGGACCCATTCCGGTGCGTCGCGTTTTGCCTGCTCCAATAAGCCGATCAGCGCATTTCGCGTGGCCCGGACTCTCGTCTCGTAATTTTTCCAAGAATGAGTTTCCACCAAAAGACTAAAACGATTGTGGATCGCCCAATATCCCAGCGAAAAACGCGGTGGCGAAATTCCCACCGAAAATCCCGACGCCGGCTCGTCCTCTCTATTGAAGCTCGGATAAAAAGGCAGCGGCAGATGTTTCGCCGCGGCGAGAGACTTCATGATCCCGTCGCGCATCTTTTTTCCCGCCGCCCGCATCGCCGGGGCTCCCGCTTCGAGCGGATCGATCAACACGGAAATGTCGTGCTCGAAGTTTGCACCATCGGTGACGTGCAAATCGACGTAGACGATCGGATCGCGCTCACGGAGCAGCCGCAACATCGCGCTCATCTCCGGGGCGTCGGCCTTCATATAGTCTCGGTTGAGATTGTAATTTTGTGCGGTCGTCCGCCAACCCATCTCCGCCGGGCCCCGCTGGTTGGGTCGATTATTGGGGCCGAATCTCTCGTGTCCGTCTGCATTGAAAACCGGCACGAAGATCAAAGACAGACTATCGAGCACGCCCGGCAATATTTTATTGTCCAAAATATCCCGCAGCAGCCAAAAGCCTGCGTCTTTGCCGTCGATCTCGCCGGCATGAATTCCGCCCTGCACCAAAATCACCGGTTTGTTTTTCGCGACGCCGGCGACCAACATCACCATGGGCCGATTTTCCGGGGTGGTCCCGAAGGTTTCGCAGCGCACTTTGCCGGGGTAAGTTTTTGCGAAAGTGTCGCAGAGGCGGAGGACCTCGTCGTAGCGGCCGGTGCGCGTCCACTTCGATTGTTCGGCGACCGTCGACAAATTCGGATCGGCCGCGGCCAACACCAGCGTCAAAACTGCGAAACACACGGGCGGTCGTTTACCGCCGCCTGCCGGTCGCGGCAACATGCGCCTCCATGATCGCTTCGACTCTGGCGCTCCTCCTCGCGGCGACACCTGCCGAGGAGCGCGCCATCGCACGCACCCGCGAATATTTGGCGATCGACACCACGAACCCACCCGGCAACGAGCTCAAAGGTGCACACTTTCTCGCGCGTGAATTGCAAAAAAGCGGGCTCGAGCACGAGGTCATCACCATCGCCGAAGATCGCGCAAACGTCTGGGCGATCCTCAAAGGTGATGGATCCAAGCGACCGCTGATCCTCACCCACCACATCGATGTCGTCGGCGCGGATCCTTCCGCTTGGAAATATCCTCCGTTCTCGGGCGCGCTGGCCGGAGGGGAAATTTGGGGTCGCGGCGCGCTCGATATGAAGACGACCGGCATCGTGCACCTCGCCGTCATCGAGATGTTGCAGGCCGAGAAAAAGAAACGTACGCGGGACATCATCTATCTCGCGCTGGCCGACGAGGAAGATGGCGGGCTGGGCGCTCTCTATATAAAAGACAAACGCCCCGAATTAATTCGCGGCGCCGAGCTGCTGCTCAACGAAGGCGCGAATATTTTCGTGAAAGACCGAAAAGTAACGCACTACGGAGTCGCCACCACCGAGAAAACTCTTTTGTGGCTGGAGCTGGAGCTTGTCGGTGAAGCGGGCCACGGATCGATTCCGCTCCGCGACGCCGCGCTCGACAAAATGATCGCTGCGCTCGAGCGCGTGCGGCGCGCCAAACGCACCACAAAAATGTTGCCCTCGGTGGAGAAATATTTCGCGGGAATCGGGCGCAAACCGGATCCAAATCATGGTCCGGACGCTGCGCTCTACACGAACACCATCTCCATCACTTCGGTCCAAGCGGGTGACAAAATAAACATCATCCCCGGCCGGGCGCGGGCGACACTCGATTGCCGGCTGGTTCCCGGCACCGACAAAGAGAACTTCATGAAGGAGCTGCGCATGCTCCTTGCCGAAGAAAAGATGAGCATCAGAGAGACGCTCTATTTTCCCACGCTGGAATCTCCGCCGGACTCACCATTGATGGACGCCATCAGATTTGCCGCAAAAAAGCGCGATCCACGCGCCGCGGTGGTCCCGATGATGTTGACCGGCACGACCGACTCCAGCGTCTTCCGCGAAATGGGGATCGTCTCCTACGGCTTTGAAGCGTTCGCGCTGACCGACGCGGAATTAGCGACCCAACACGGCGCCAACGAACGGGTGTCGGTCGAAAATATCAAACGCGCGATCGAGATGACTTACGACATCGTCGCGCACCTCGTATATTGAGCGCTGCGCCGTGAAAAATTCCCGCCCGCTCACGGCGCTGATGGGCGCAGAATTTCTCTCGCAACTGGGAAATCAGATCGCGGCGATCGCCATCCCGCTGCTGGTCCTTGAATTCACCGGTTCACCGCTGCTCACCGGGCTCGCAGGAGCTGCCAATATACTTCCGGTATTTCTCGCCGCGTTGCTCGGCGGGCGCGCGATCGATCGCCTGGGCGCGTGGTGGGTTGCGCTCGTCGCGGATAGTTTGAGCCTGTTCTCGGTCCTTCTGCTGCCGATTCTTTTTTTGACCAGCGAAAATCCTCATCCGTTGTGGATCTTCCTCTTGGTGTTCGCCGGTGCGCTGTTCGATCCGACGTGTGCCACCGCGAAACAAACGATGGTTCCCCGCCTGGCGAGATTCGCGCGGCGACCTTTGGAGTCGGTCAATTCACGTCGCGGAGGTTTGGAGAACAGCGCTGATTTTTTCGGCCCGCTCGTCGGGTCGGCGATCATCGGTGTGGCGGGCGTGGTCGCCGTCTTTTTTATCAATGCAGCGAGCTTCGCGCTGAGCGCACTTTTGGTGGGAGTCCTCATTCCGCAGCCGAGGAGAGCACGGCGGAAGTTGGTGTCCTCACGTACAGCTGCCGGCGGACTCAAATTTATCTTCGCCGATCGTTCCCTTCGCGGTTTAGCGATCGCCGGAATGGCCGCTAACGCGGTGATCCTTCCGTTCTTGGGATTGGCGCTTCCGATGTTGGTGACGCGTGAGCTTCAGAGCCCTGCATTGCTCGGCGTGGCGGTCTCTGTTTTCGGTCTCGCGGCGACCGCAGGCGCCTTCCTATTTTCGCGTCTAGCAAAATTCATGTCCCGCTCGGCAATCTTTTACGGAGGATTGATTCTGACAGCTTTGTCATTTTCAGCTTGTGGGCTTGTGTCCTCCGCAGTTCTACTACTAATCTTTTCGTCGTCGGCGGGAATATTATTGGGCGCGGGCAATCCGCTGGAACAAACGGTCCTCCAAGAACGCGTTCCGCCCGCGATTTCCGGACAAATTTACGCATCGCTGACCGCGGCGCGTTACGCAGCCGGCCCGCTCGGATTACTGCTCGCGGGCTTTGTCGCTGAACAATTGAACATCAAAATCGTGCTGCTCGGCTCGGGGGCGTTGTTGTTCTTCACCGCCATACTTGGATGGGTCCTCTGGCCGATCGATCAATTGCGCGTGAGAGATTCGTGACTTTTTTTCTTAGCTCGTGCTACGCCCCGCGCATGGATTCGATCTGTCGTCTCACTGTCCTTCCTGCTCTCGCAGGAGCGCTGTTCATTTCCTCCACCGCACTCGCTCAGCTCGAGCTTCCGGCGCCGAGCCCGAAGGCCCGCGTCGAACAACGCGTGGGTCTCACGGACTTCGCCCTCGATTATTCGAGCCCCGGCGTCAAGAACCGAAAAATCTGGGGTGATTTGGTTCCTCTCGATAAACCTTGGCGCAGCGGCGCGAACTCAGCGACCAAACTTATCGCCAGCAAAGATTTTACGGTCGGCGGCAAACTGGTTAAAGCCGGCACCTACGCCCTCTACACTATCCCAGGTAAAGCGCAGTGGACGGTGATCCTCAATAGCAGCTCCGAAAACTGGGGCACCAACGGCTACGACGCAACGAAAGACGTCGCGCGTTTCACCGCGAAACCGGAAGCTGCTCCGCACCGCGAGCGCCTTACTTACATCTTCTCCAACACCAGCGAAGACGCGACTCGCTTGGATTTGGAATGGGAGAAAGTTCGCGTCTCCATTCCGATCACCGTCGATACCAAGACCACTGTCGCGGCGAATATCGACAAAGCGGTCGACGAGGTTTGGCGCCCGCAGTTCCTCGCCGCACGATACTTACTCGATTCGAAGGGCGACCTCGACAAAGCGATGACCTATATCGATGCGTCGATCGCCAGCAAACAACACTGGTGGAACAATTGGGTGAAGGCACAAATCCTCGCCAAGAAAAATAAGACCGCGGACGCAATCGCCGCCGGCACCAAGGCGCAGGAGCTGGGTGCGAACGACCGTACTTATAATGACTTCTTCAAGACGGACGTCGAGAAGACGATCGCGGAGTGGAAGAAGAAGAAATAACGCGGCGAGGGGAGTAACGCCGTGTTCGAGGCTTACGCATCCGGTGGTGCGCGCGCATTCTTCAGCGCGCACTACGCCAGCGCGGAGGATCGCAAAAAAGCGGTCCTTCGCGCGTCCCGTCCTTTGGATCAGGACGTCTTTTCGGCTCTGGAAGCACAGAACCGCCGTTATCCTGCGTCGCCGGAGCGCGACCGCTCGCTGCTCGCGTTGAAGAACGGGGCGGCGGCGGTCGTCACCGGCCAACAGGTCGGCATTTTTCTCGGGCCGCTCTACACAATCTATAAAGCAGCCACCGCGGTCCGCGTCGCGCGTGCGTTGGCTGAAGAATCCGGCAAACCGGTGGTGCCGGTATTTTGGCTGCAATGTGAAGATCACGATCTCGTCGAGATCGCGAGCTGCGCCTTGCCTGGCCCTCAAGGGACGCCCATCGCCCTCTCGGTCCCCGCGAATGCCGCGGACAGAGTTTCGATCTCGCACCGCACGTTGCCGCCGGAAATCAATCTTTGCCTAGAAACTCTGCGGGCGGAGCTGGCGCGTCTACCGCACGGAGAAACACACCTCCAACGCCTGAGCGACAACTATCGCGAGGGAAGAGGATATACGGAAGCGTTCGCGGCGGTTTTGGCCGACCTGTTAGAAGGTACAGGTATAGTATTCGTCGATCCGCGCGACCCGGCGCTGGCCACGACGGAAGCCTCGAAATCCGTTCACCGGCGTGCGCTCGGCGAAGCGAATACTTTCTCCCAAGTATTATTGGATCGCGTACGCCAATTGGGGGACTCCGGTTTCGCACCGATGGTCCACGTGCGGCAAGGCGCGCCGCTCTCCTTCTTTCACCCCGACGGACCGGAGGCACCACGCTTCCGTCTGGAAGCGGTCGAAGGTGGATACAAAAAAGTCGGCGGCGGCGATCAGCTCTATACGCGAGAATTCTTGCTCCAGACCTTGGAGCAAAATCCGTTGGCATTTTCGACCAGCGCATTGCTCCGTCCTGTCCTTCAGGACACTCTTTTACCCACGGCCGCCTACGTCGGTGGACCCGGCGAGATCGCTTATTTCGCGCAGCTCGAGCCGCTGTATCGCGCGTTCGGCAAAGTGATGCCGGTGATCGTTCCGCGCGCGCGGTTTCGGATCGTCGAAGAAAAAACTCTGCGGCTTTTAGCGAAGCTCGGCGTCTCCGCGGAGCAAGCAACTCTGTCCGAGAACGCGTTGCTCGCAGCGGCCGGGAAACCAGCGCGTGCTCCATTTCAGCCGGACGAGCTGGAAGCGCTGCTCACCGAAAAAATTGATCAGATGCTCGACGAAGTGGGCTCGAAGATCGAAGGTCTCGGTGGCGGGCTCGATAGTGCGATCGAAAAAACGCGCGGCGCGATGCACGGAGCCATCGGAAAATTACGCGAAAAGTATGAACGCGCGGTGCTACACCAAGATCGTTCGTTGGTCGAAGACGTGCAGCGGTTGAAAGCGGCGCTTCATCCAAATGGGGAGCCGCAGGAGCGCGTCTATGGGGCTTCCTATTTCCTCGCTCGGTACGGGGAACGAGCTTTTGTCGAGCGCGTCTTGGAGGCGATCGTTCCCTTCGATGCCGCGCTCCTGGAGCTGCGGCCGTGAGTGAGTATGGGATCGAAGTCGTGGCGTTCGGCGCCCATCCGGACGACGTGGAGCTCTTCGCGGGAGGAACGATCGCCGGGCTTGCGGAGCGCGGATATTCGACGGCGATCGTCGATCTCACGCGGGGCGAACGTGCCAGTCGTGGCAGCGTGGAAGAACGCGCGCGAGAGGCCGATGCCGCGGCTCAAATGTTGGGGCTCAAACTCCGTGAAAACCTCGGCCTGCCGGATGCGGGAATCGACGCCGGCTCGGCGGAACAGTTAGAGCGCGCCGTCGAAGTATTGCGGCGCCTCCGCCCGGAGCTGGTCCTGATCCCGTGGATCGAAGAGCGACACCCGGACCACGAACAAGCGGGATTGTTGTTAAAAAAAGCGGTGTTTTTTGCGGGCGTGCGAAACTATCCAACGACGCCGCAACTCGAACGATTCGTCCCGCGTCAGGTTCTGCATTATCAGATGCGCGTGCGCATGACTCCATCCCTGGTCGTCGATACATCCTCGGTTTGGGAGAAGAAGCTGCGCGCGATCTATTGTCATGCGAGCCAACTATCTCCTCGTCCCGGTGAGCCGCTGACCTTGATCGGCTCCGGTCGCGCAGTCGCGGCGATCGAAGCGCGAGACCGATATTATGGAAGTATGATCGGTGCGACCCATGGCGAGCCGCTGAAAAGTCCGAATATGTTGGGGCTCGGAGATCTGCTGGGCCATTTTCGACAAAATCCCTTCACCGAGGCACACGCCTTCGAGAGCGACACGTGAACAAGCCGCTCTCGATCGGCGTCGTCTGTTATCCGAGTATCGGCGGAAGTGGAGTGATCGCCTCCGAGCTGGCAGTCGGGCTCGCAAAACGAGGACACCGCGTTCATGTCATCGCCAGCGCGCCTCCGAGCCGCGCCCTGCCGGAGTGCGATCGCCTGCTCTTTCACGAGGTCGCGGTTTCCGACTATCCATTGTTCGAACATCCGCCTTATGGCATGGCCGTCGCTTCGACGATCATCGAGGTGGCTCGTGAATATCCGCTCGACTTGGTGCACTTACATTATGCGGTGCCGCATGCCGCGAGCGGATTTCTCGCCCGGCAAGTATTAGGCAAAGACGCTCCGAAATTTGTCACCACGCTGCACGGCACGGACGTCACGCGTTTTTCCAAAGACTCCAGCTATCGCGAAATGACGCGATTTTGCGTCTCCCAGTCAGACGCGGTGACTGTCCCTTCGACCTTTCTTCAAAACGAAGCTCGCAAACTATTGGACCTCGAGGATCGATTTCCCATCGAAGTTATCCCGAATTTCGTCGATACGGCCCATTTTACTCCGGCCGAAACGCGCGACCGCGGTCGGCTTTCGGAGCTCTTCCAAAATGCGCCGGACGCCGATGGCCCCGTCCTCTTTCACGTCTCGAATTTCCGTGCGGTGAAGAGGGTCGGCGATCTGATCGAAGTATTGTCTTTGCTCCGCAAAACTATCCCCGCGCGATTGGTCTTGGTGGGGGATGGTCCCGAACGCGCCGCAGCGGCCCAAAAGGCGCGTGATTTGGGAGTATCGAAGAGTGTTTGTTTTCTCGGAAAAAGAAGCGATTTCGTGGAACATCTCCGGCACGCGGACGCGTTTGTTTTACCGAGCGAGAGTGAAAGTTTCGGAGTCGCGGCACTTGAAGCGTTGAGCGCCGGAGTTCCGGTCTTTGGATATCGCGTCGGCGGATTGCCGGAAGTCGTCAGCGCGGACGTCGGGCGTTTGGTGGCACCGTTCGATGTGAAAGCGTTGGCCGAGGCGATCGCCGAAGTGCTCTTGCAACCGGAGAAACGCGCTCAGCTCGGCGGCGCCGGGCGCGAACGTGCGGTCAAATCTTTTCAGCGGGAACCGGCATTCGATCGATACGACACATTTTTCCGCCGCGTCCTCTCGGAGGGTCGATGAAACGGGTACTCATTTCTTTCTTCCTCGCCACGCTCGCGCTGCCGGCTCGAGGAGAGGAGCCCACCATGGATGCAGGATCTCTGGCGCACGCGCTCGACCGCCTCACTTCGACGGGACGCGTGCTCTACCTCGCCGCCCATCCCGACGACGAAAATACGCGCCTCTTGACGCATCTCGCGAATCAGCGCCATTTCGCCGCGGCATACTTATCGATGACCCGCGGCGGTGGCGGTCAGAATTTGATCGGCCGCGAACAGGATGAGCTGCTCGACGTCGTGCGCACCGAAGAGCTCTTGGCCGCCCGCAAGCTCGACGGCGCGATCCAAAAGTTCAGCCGGATGCGCGATTTTGGATATTCCAAAACCGCCGAAGAAACTCTGAAGGTCTGGGGCCACGACGAAGCGTTGTCCGACGTCGTTTGGGTGATCCGCTCGTTTCAGCCGGATATCATCATTACCCGTTTCGACGAAAAACCTCCGAATCACGGACACCATACTTCTTCGGCGATTCTCGCGCGTGAAGCTTTTGCCGCCGCCGCGGATGCCTCGAAATTTCCCGAGCAACTATCTCAAGGTGTGACGGTTTGGAAAACGCCGCGCCTGTTGAACAACGTGTCGTCATGGCGCGAGGGTCCGCCGCCAAAGGAGTCCATCGAGCTCGACGTCGGCGCTTACGATCCCCGCTTCGGCCTCTCGCACGGTGAGCTGGCCGCGCGGTCACGAACTCAACACAAGAGCCAAGGGTTTGGGGTGCCCGGCGAACGTGGGCCGCTGATCGAACGTTTCTTATACTTAGCCGGGTCGAAGCCGGAAAAAGATATTTTTGAGGGCTTGGAGCTCGGATACGCACGTTACGGCGCGAAAGCTGCCGCCTTCAGCAAAGCGATCGACGCCGCCCGCGAGAAGCTCAGCCGTGACAACCCCGAACGCGCCCTTCCCGACTTATTGGTCGCGCACCGCGCGTTGGAAATGTTGCCGAACGAGGTTCGCACCCGCGACGCGAAAATAGTGTTGGAGAAAGTGATTCTCGCATCCGCAGGACTCTTCGTGCGCGCGACGGCTCCACGACCGGTGGGTGTGCCGGGAAGCTCGGTGCCGGTAAAGCTGGAGATTCTTTTACGCCGTCCGACTCCGGTCAAAGTATCGGCGAATAATACTCCGCTGGCGCTGAACGACAAAAAAGAGCTCACCCGCGAAGTCCGGATTTCCAATGAGGCAACTATCTCGACGCCTTATTGGTTCGGCGCCAAAAATCAGAAATTGGTCGGCCAGCCGAAAGGACCTGCTTTCCTCAGCGAGCCGGTCGATCTCACGTTTGATGATCGGAAAATACACCTCGAGGTGCCGGTCGAATATTCCTGGACCGATCGGGTTCACGGGGAACGTTTGCGCGACTTTCTCATCTATCCCCCGGCGACGATCACCCCCGAGCGACACGCGGTCATGTTTCCGAACGGGAAAAAAGCTGCGGTCATCTTGAAGGTGCGCGCCGGCAAAGATGCGCTCGCCGGAAAAGCTCAGTTGGAGCTTCCGGAAGGCTGGAAATCCGAGCCGCCGTCGCAGCCGGTCAATCTCGCGAAATTAGGCGATGAGACGATCGTCCGTTTCGACGTGACTCCGCCGAAGGGCGCCACGGCGATCGAAGCGCGGCCGGTCTTCGAGGAAAATAATAAGACTTGGTCCTATCGCGAGGACGTCATCGACTATCCGCATATTCCCATGCAGGTCATCTTGCAGCCGGCGAAGCTCAAATTGGCGACGCTCCCGATCGCGCTCCCCAAAGGTTTGGTCGGATATGTCGAAGGATCGGGAGACACGATCGCCGAGGATCTGGTGCAAGCCGGAATGCGCGTCGAAAAGATCGACGACGATACTCTCCGGGGTGGGGACCTCGATCGTTATTCATCGATCGTACTCGGCATCCGTGCATACAACACGCGCGCTTCGTTAAAGGGTGCACACGAACGTTTGTTGCGCTACGCGGAAAAAGGCGGCGTGGTGGTCGTTCAATATAATACGCATAGCCGATTTTCTCCGCTCGACAGTCCGATCGGCCCTTATCCGCTGGAGCTGGGCCGCGACCGGGTCACCGATGAAAACGCAGAAATGGTGGCCATCAATCCGAAACATCCGGTGTTGAACACGCCGAATAGAATTGTCGCCGCAGACTATGCTGGGTGGGTTCAGGAGCGCGGGTTGTATTTCGGATCCAAAGTCGATCCGAAATACGAAGCCATCTATAAAATCGCCGATCCGGGGGAGCCGGCCTCGACCGGGAGCTTGTTGATCGCCAAAGTCGGAAAAGGCCGCTGGATCTATACCGGCCTCGCTTTTTTCCGCCAGCTTCCTGCAGGCGTGCCCGGTGCTTACCGACTCTTTACCAACTTATTGGCGAGGTAATCGATGAACGAGCCCGAAGACCCACCTCCATTTTTATCGAAGTGGAGAAATGTCTATTTGTTGTTGATCGCTGAGCTCGCGTTCCTGACCTTGGTCTTCGCGCTGCTCGGCAGGTGGGCTTCTTCGTGACCCCGCTCGATTGGATCGTCCTCCTCGGAACTCTGGGCTTCATCGGAATTTACGGCGCATGGAAAACGCGCGGCGTAACTTCGATGGAAGTTTTTTTTCTCGGAGACAGCTCACTCCGGTGGCCCACGATCGGCTTGAGCATCATGGCCACGCAGGCCAGCGCCATCACCTTTTTGTCGACGCCGGGCCAGGCCTATGACGACGGCATGCGTTTCGTGCAGTTCTATTTTGGACTGCCGCTGGCGATGATCGTCATCAGCCAAGTTTTCGTTCCCATCTATCACCGCCTGAAAGTTTATACGGCGTATGAGTATCTCGAGCACCGCTTCGATGCGCGGGTTCGATATTTGGGCGCGATACTTTTCTTGGTGCAGCGCGGTTTGGCGGCCGGCATTACGATCTACGCGCCGTCGATCATTTTCAGCCAGCTCTTCGGCTGGTCCTTGAACGCGACCAACGTCGTCCTCGGGCTCGCTGTGGTCGCCTATACTTTGTCGGGCGGCGTCAAAGCGGTCAGTGAAACTCAGAAACAGCAGATGGTGATCATGCTCGGCGGAATCGTCTTGGCGATCGTGCTGATTATCTGGCGCCTCCCGGATGCGGTCTCCGTCCCGGCGGCATTAAAAGTCGCCGGCGCGTTGGACCGCATGAATCCGGTTACTTTCGATTTCGAGTTCAAGGATCGATATAATTTCTGGTCCGGAATTACCGGCGGATTTTTTCTGGCACTTTCCTATTTCGGTACCGATCAATCGCAGGTGCAGAGATATCTCGCGGGAAAATCGATGACCGAAAAACGGCTCGGCCTCTTGTTCAACGGCATGTTCAAGATCCCGATGCAGTTCGCCATCCTTTTTTCCGGGTTGATGGTCTTCGTCTTTTATCTGTTCACCAAACCGCCGATCTTCTTCAACACGCCGGTGATCGAACGGGTCGCGCAGACGGCCCACGCGGGAGCGCTCCACGAGCTCGAGGAACGTTTCGAGACCGCCTTTCAAAAGCAGAAAGGCGCCGCAGAAAAATATATTGCGACGCTGGATCAGCCGAGCGGCCAGGAAGAGGCTAAATCCGAGCTCAAAGCCGCAGCCGCAGAAACGAAAAAAGTCCGCGAGGACACCAAGGCCCTGATCAAGACCGCGCTGCCCGGCACCGAGACGCGAGACACAGACTATATCTTTCTCTCTTTCGTGCTGAACTATGTGCCCGCGGGACTCATCGGATTGTTGATCGCCGTGATCTTCTGTGCGGCGATGAGCTCGACCTCGAGTGAGCTGGCGGCGTTGGGATCGACCACCACCATCGACCTCTACAAACGTGCGTTCAAGAAGAGCAGCAACGCTGAACACGACCTTCGTGCGTCGAAGCTCTTCACTGTCCTCTGGGGCTGTATCGCCATCGGTTTCGCGAGTTTTGCCGGCTTGGTCGATAACTTGATCCAAGCGGTCAATATTATCGGCTCGATTTTCTACGGCACGGTGCTGGGGATATTTTTGGTGGCATTTCTCATCAAACGTGTGACGGCCACGCCGGTACTCATTGCAGCATTGATCGCTCAAGGGACGGTGATCGGGTTGTACTTTCTCTCCACCATCGGCTTCCTCTGGTACAACGTCATCGGCTGCGGAATTGTGGTCGTCCTCGCCTCGCTCTTCCAGCTACTGGCGCCCAAGAGACAACTCACATAGCGTCCGCCCGTGCGACGCATACTCACTCTATTTTCCATGCTCAGCTTCGTCGCGTGTGCCAGCACGCCGGCGGCGAATACTTCCGACAAAGCCGGGACCGGAACGAGCACCGTTGCCGCGCCGAAAAAGATCGAAAAGCGCGAAGTGATCATGATGGCGCGTCCCTCCGGCGCGAGTATCACCACGTATGAAGCCGATGGATCGATCTCCTTCGACTATCACCATGTGCAGAACGGCCGGGGGCCGAAATATAGATCGAAAATGCGTCTCGCACCGGACGGGACCGTCGCCTTTTACGAAGCGCGCGGCGTCCAAGAAATGTTGTCGCCGATCGAGGAGAATTTTGTCGTCGAGGGAACTACGGCAAAATGGAAGTCTCTCGAAGAAAATGGTCAGGCCGAGCTGAGCGCTCCCGCGTTTTATGCTCCGCTGTACTCACCCGTGGAAATTGCCGGCTTCCTCTTGGCCGCTGCACAAAAGGCGGGCGGAAAAATTGCGTTGCTTCCCGGCGCCGAAGCGGTCTTCGAGCGCGAAGAAGAGGTCAGCGTGAAAAACGCGGCCGGCGAAGAAAAGAAACTGGTGACTTGGGCGATGACCGGCTTCGACGTCGCCGAGCTCCGTTTCTTCACCGAGCCCGACGGCGCATTTTTCGGATATGTGAGCCGTTGGTATTCCGTGGTGCCGGAGGGCTGGAGCGCGGTGATCGAACCGCTGGTCGCGCTGACGGAAAAACTGGAGCGGCAACGCGACAAAACGATCGCCGAAAATCTCACCAAGAAGATTCCGGATGCTGGTTTGGCGATCATCAACGGGCGCGTCTACGACAGTGTCAAACAGAAGATGGTCGCTGATCAGACGGTGATCGTGCAGAAGGGCAAAATCGTCGCCGTCGGTCCGGCCAAGAGCACCAAAGTGCCGAAAGGCGCGCAGATCCTGGACGCCAAAAACAAGACCGTCCTACCTGGCCTTTGGGACATGCACACGCATATCGGCGCCACAGCCGGCCGGATCGACATCGCCGCGGGTGTGACCACTGCGCGCGATTTGGCGAATGATCCCGACTCGCTCGCGGACCTCAAAAAACGTTGGACTGAAGGCACGGCGATCGGCCCGAACCTCTTGCGCTCCGGTTTCATCGAAGGTCGGGGTGAGTTTGCCGCAGCCTCGAAAATTACCGCGGTCACCGAAGAGGAAGCGAAGGCGGCGGTCGAATTCTACGCGAAGGAAGGTTACGAAGGGATTAAGATCTACAACTCCATCAAGCCGGAGCTCGTCCCGCTGTTGGCGAAACTGGCGCACGAAAAAAAGATGCGTGTCAGCGGGCATATTCCCGCGTTCATGCTCGCGGAAGACGCGGTGCGCGCCGGTTACGACGAAATCCACCATATCAATATGGTGTTTCTGAATTTCCTCGCGGATCGGACCACGGACACACGAACGCCGCTCCGCTTTTCTTTGGTCGGCGACAAAGCGCCTGACCTCGACCTGTCCTCGAAGGCGGTTCAAGACTTCGTGAAACTATTGCTCGAGAAAAAGACGGTCGTCGATCCTACGATCAACGCCATCGGCACGCTCTATATCGCCAAACAGGGCGAGGTTCCTCCGGGCTCGGAGGAGCTGGTGGCTCGCCTGCCGATTCAGACACAGCGTGGATTCAAGACCGGCGGGTTACCTGTTCCCAAGGAGGATCCCACGCGTTACCAGCGCGCCTATAAGAAGGTCCTGGAGATGACGAAGATGCTCCATGACGCAGGTGTGCCGCTCGTCGCCGGCACGGACGCTTTCCCGGGATTAGTGTTGCACCGCGAGATCGAGGTTTACGTCGAAGCCGGGCTGACGCCCGCCCAAGCGCTCCACACCGCTACGCTCGGCGCTGCGAAGGTGATGAAACGCGACGCGAGCTCCGGCTCGATCGCCAAAGGTAAAGACGCAGATATTATTTTGGTCGACGGCGATCCGCTGGCGAATATCAAAGATATTCGCAAAGTGGTGACCGTGGTGAAGGGCAGCTCACTCTACGATTCCGCGCAAGTATACGCGACCGTCGGCATCCGCCCGGCGAGCTAACCTAAGAGTCGGGCTCTAACGCGGGGGACGCAATTCTGCCGGCAGGCCTCCCGCCGGCGGCCGCTCTAACCCGGGTCGCGGCAGGCTGCCGGCGACTCCCGAATCCGGCACCGGCTGCCCGCTGTCCGCGAGGCCAGCATCGTTGTTGGGCCGGCCGGCGTCGGCGATGACGGAGGCGTCCGGCTGGGTTTCTTCGGGATCGTCACACGCGCTGAGCGCGAGCATCATCCCGAGGGAAATGAGAATGAGATAGTACCGCATGGTCGTCGAGCTCCGAGCGGCCCTAATATTTCACCCAAATTTCGGTGCCTGCGGCGAGCGTGCTCAGCTCTTCCACTCCGGGCTCCGCGGCGATCAATTCTTTCGTGGATGGATTTCCGCTGTACGCTTTTTCGCCGGCCCAAATAATCGACGCATCGTCGAAGGCGGTGAGATCGTCGACCGCCACCGGCACGCTGAATTTATTCCAACCCGGTTTTCGCGCCGGTAAGATCCACAAGGACGCGGCTTCTTCACCTTCTTCGCCGGGCAGCGCTTCCCATTCGACGACACTCTCGACACCCATCGAGTCGCGGCAGGTCTGGGTGACTTTGAAATACAGCTTGGTGAACGGCGCGTCGGGAATCCGGATGCGAGCCTGCATTTGATAATATTGGTCGTCCGCCGCGCGCGCGTCCGCCTTCCGCCAGGTCGCGGAGAGCGGAATGCCCGCGGAGCTTGTTTCGACGACGGCCTCGCCGCCGAAGGTGCTCAGCAAGGTGCGCATCGAAGTGACCGCTTCCGGAAGATGGACACGGATTCCAACCGTATCGGCGCCTGCACATCCGTGTCCGACGGAGAAGGTCACCACCTGAGTGGTGCCGGCGAACGCGGGGCCCTGAACGGAGACATGCGCGAACGCGGATGCCGCGGGAATCGACAGCGCGGAGCCACACAATACGGCGAATACATGACGGAGCGAGCTCACAAAAACCTCCACCTCGAACACAGCGGTGCTCGAAACACGCGTGGAAGATATTCGATGAATGCGATCCCACCAACGCGACAAGAAGTCGCAGGCCGCGCGAATGGACAAACTCATCATTGTTGAGGACGATGAATTCGTGGCCCGCGCCGTTCTCTTTGCCGCGATAGTTGGGCTTCTCTTCGCCTGTTCCGCGGAAAAAATGCCGCCCGAAGAAATGGACGCCGCGGTTCTCGATGACTCTGGAACCGCCGATGGTGGGATCGAGGACGGCGGCGGCGGGTTCGCCGATGCAGCACCGATCGTATGCGACGTCGTCGCACCGAACACGTGCCCCACGCCGCCCGTCACTTATGGAGATATTCAGCCGATTATTCGAGATCGCTGTTTATCGTGTCACGACGGTTCCGGCGAGGAGTGGCCGCTCAGCACCTACACCCACGCTGCCGATTGGTACGACGAAATTCGCAGCATGATGCTCTCCTGCACCATGCCCCCGCCGACCTCGAATATTCCGATGAGCACCGCGGAGCGCGAGCAGCTCTTATTGTGGATCCGGTGCGGATTTCCGGAGTGATACTTATTCGGGCCAGGGATTTTTGAACCGTTCGTCGGCGAGAAACTCTTCGTCGGTCAGACTATTCAAGAATTCGATCACGTCGGCTTTTTCGGCCTCGGTAATCTCGAAGCCGCGGACCAGGCCGCTCTTCAGCGGATTCATACTTCCGTCGCCGGCGTTCGGCCCGTCCACGATTTTGCGGCCGCCCGCAGCGTAATGATCGAGAACGTCTTCCAGCGTCTCCAACGTTCCGTCGTGCATATAGGGTGCGGTGAGGGCGATATTTCGCAGCGTCGGTGCGCGGAAACGGCCCATGTCTTGGGGTCGTCCACTAATTTCGTGGACGCCGGTATTCGGGGCCGGAAAATCGCCGGTGCCGCCGATATTATAGAGGCCGGTATTATGAAATCGAATTTCGGCGGCGGTTTTACAGGCGTGGATGACGGAGTCTTGGAACGTGAATCCGGTGTGGCAATGGAAACACTCGAGGCGCTCCGAATTAAATAGTTGGCGCCCGCGATCCGCCGCTTCTGAGAGCGCGCTGCGATCACCGCCCACAAAACGATCGTACGGCGAGGTGCCGGAGATCATGGTGCGTTCGAAGGAGGAGATCGCCCGCACCAAGCTGGAGAGCGTGAAAGGATCGGTTTCCTCGGGAAATGCAGCGCTGAAAAGCTGCTGATATTTCGGTTCCGCTTTCAGCCGCGTGAAGAGGAGCTCCTCTTTTCCGCGCAAACCGAGCTCGATCGGATTGATACCGAAGATCGGTACGATCGCTTGTTCCTCGAGCCGCAGAGTCGTCGGATTGGCCCAACCCAGCGTCGACAAATAAGCGACGTTCGTCAGCGACATCGCGCTGCGCGGATGATCCTCACCGGTGGAGCCCAAGCCGTGCGCGCGCCCATCCGTGAAGGCGAGCGCTTGTTTATGACACGAGGAACAGGACTGAGTTTCGTTCTCCGAGAGACGTTTATCGAAAAAGAGATGCCGGCCGAGCTCGACTTTTGCTTCGGTCATCGGATTTTCCGCAGGCACATAGGGCCGAGGAAATCCGGGAGGCAGCTGCCATTGGTAGCCGTTGGGCTCCTTCGTTTGTTTGAGACAATCTTCCGGAATCACCTCCGGAATATTATGCGGCGGCTCGACCGGCGGCTCACCACAACCGGCCAATAAACCCACGATGATGATGGATCGAAACTTCATCCGATGGTGCTCAGCGCATGAGGAACACGGTTTGTGCGTCTCCCGCCGCCCCCGTGGAAAAATCCAAACCCAAACTATCGAACATTCCGCTGCAGGAAGCGGCATCGAAGGAGTGGCAACCGATTCCGTCGGTCACGTCTGCGTTCGCTTTCAAAGCTTTGAAGTCGACGACGACCGGCACATTATCCACATTGCCGTTCAAAGTATAAATGCGGCGATTCGCTTTGGCGCAGGAGGTGACCGGCATACCATTCTCCGGATCACCTACGCAGCCCGTCGAACCGACATGGGTATAGTGATCATTCGACACGGTGGAGCTGGCAACCATCGCTCGGGAAACTCCGGCGAAATAGATATGTCCGAGTTTCCAGCCCCAAAAGAGAGCGGTTTTATTCAGCGGCGCGGGTTGGCTGTCGAGGGCGACATGATTCATGTCCGCGGGGACACCTAAGGAGAAAGAGACGCCGCGGTAGCTCGCTTCGGGCGCGGTGCCGGTCACTGTGTCGTAGGTCGCGGCGTCGCCTTGATCGCAGTCGCCGCTCGCGTCCTCGAAGTCGAGCATGGCGACGTTTTTATATTGATAGTCGTTCGTCGCCAGCTTCAGCGCGACTTCTTCTCCGTCTTCGCGAACCAGCTTCACATCGTGAACATAGAAGCGCAGATCCAGCGGAGTGATCGTCGCGCCGGTCGTTCCGATGCCCGCGTAGCTTTGTCCGCAAGCAAAGGGCTCGTCGCCGACCACCGCGGAAAACTTGACCGAGTAATTTTTGTCGGCGGCGGGAGGATCTTCTTCATCACCGCAGGCGGAAACGAAGGCGGCAGCGGCCAAGAACCACGGAGAAAGTCGCATGCCCGCGAGAGTGCTACAGCAAACGGCACCGCGCTATGTGACGAAGTGACGCAGGGCGGAAGTGTCGCAGGTAAAAAACGTTCAAGACCGCAAACAGCCGCCGCGGCATCATCACGCTCATGGCAATCCACGAGCTCTACCCTTATCTCCGTTTGAAACGTGCGGTCGAAGCGATCGAGTTTTACAAGAAAGCTTTCGGGGCGACAGAGAAGTTCCGGCTCGTCGAACCCAGCGGCCGCGTCGGCCACGCCGAGCTCGACTTCGGCGGGACCATCTTGATGTTGTGCGATGAGTTTCCCGAATATGGGATCGGCGGGCCCGAGACCGTCGGTGGAACGACGGTCTCCATTCATCTGCACGTCGATAATTGTGACGAGATGATCGCCAAGGCGATCAAATGCGGCGCAACGCTCGTGCGCGCAGCGAGCGACGCATTTTACGGAGAACGATCCGGCACCGTGCGCGACCCATTCGGTCACGATTGGATGATCGGACATAATATCGAGGAAGTAACTCCTGAAGAAATGCAGCGCCGCTATACGGCCATGCTGAGCGGCTGAGCTTCGCGCGGAGCGGCGAGCCGCTTTTTGGCAATTTTCTTCGCCTCTAATTTCAAATCTTTCGTCGGCAAACTTTCCATCGCCACCGGCGTCGCGGCAATGACCCGGCGAATTTCCTCCGCCATCCGCGGAGATTCTCCGCGACCTTCGACGAAATAAGAGATCAATAAAACGTCTTCGACATTTTCTTTGATCTTCCCCACCGCGGCGCTGATTCCCAGCGCCAATTGCAACGCGAGCATGCCCTGCGGATCGAACGCGTAAGGCTCCTCTTTTCCCGCGACCACGAAATCGAGCACCACTTGGCCCGCAGGCATCCAATCGATCTCGTTCATGATGCACCTCCGCGGCGCGGCGCGGTGAGCGCGCCGGTGATGCGGCGTTCGAGATCCGCTGCGGCTTGTGCATCGGAATTGCGGCCGTCGGTTGTCACGTAGCTGCCATCGAGGCGCGAATAGAGTTGGCGCAATTGATCGATCATGCCCTGTACTTCTTGCCGCTGAGCCACGGGCAAAGTATTTAGCTCCGCACCGAGACGATCGAGAACTTGAGCGCCCCGCCCGGCGCGCGCACGCGTTTGATCCGCAAAATCGGTCACGTCCTTGCGAGCCCAAGGAGCCTGCGTCAATTCCGTGGCCGCGCTCGGCGTCGGACGCCGGTCGAGCGCCGCCAATCGAGCCTCGACGCGCGCGGTTTCTTGCGGAGTATTCGCATTCCCCGAAACCGGATTCACCGCTGCGACCGCCGGCGCGGTGCCGAAGAGCTTGTCATAACTCGCGCGGCCGACGATTCCGTCTTCCGGCAAACCATTCGCCTTCTGAAACTCACGCACCGCACGTTCGGTGGCCGGTCCAAAGCGGCCGTCGATATCGCTGTGCTGCATATATCCGAGCACGCTGAGCTGGCGCTGGAGCTGTGCGACCGATTGGCCGCCTTGCCCTCGCATCAGGAGCGCCTGGCCGTCGCGAACGTGGTCTGTATTCGCGGAGCGCCCATAACCGGTGCCGTCGAAAGTCCTGCCGAGCAGCGCACCGCGGTTGTCCGAAAGTCTCAGGTTCATGTCATCTCCTCCGCATCGACACATGAGCAAGCGAAGGGCCAACCGGCGGGAAGGCGCATCTTGGCAGCGCGGGCGGCGGCGCTTTACAGTTCGTAAACCGCGACGTGGACAATTCGTCGAAGCTCATCGCGCTCGTCCTCCTGTTCACATGCGCATGTACACGCGAGCCCTATCAGGCTGAGCCTCCCCGCGACGTGCGTTGGACGGCGGTGGTTCAAGCGGACGCGGAAGGACGCCTCGTCTCCACGACGCCGCTCCTCGCTTATGACGGGCGCGCGCTGTCCTTTCCGAAACACGAAGATGCGGAGACGATTTGGATCTTGGGTTTCGACGCGGCGACGATCGCGGCCCTCGGCACTGTCCGTGAAGAACCGCTCTCGGTCGCCTACGAGTGCGATGCGGCGCTGCCCGAGCCGGCGTGGAGCGCGGTCGTCTTCCAGGAGAACGAAACTTTGCCCGCCTTACCGAAGTTGAGCGCGCCCTGGCTTCGCGAGTCCTGTCCTCTTTGGCAGGCGGTGGAGATCGATGTCGCCTGCGCCCCGCTCCGCTGCCGCGCCTATGTGACGCAGGAAGGTTGTACGGCGAAGATCGATCTCGCGGGTTGTAACTATCCCGAATTTTCCGCGCGGATTCAGCCCGACGGTACCTTGTGTATTCCGGAGTCCGAAAAACGTTGCCAGGTCGATGAGGGCGGCGGGCCTTCATTGATGTGCACGACACCTGCGAGCTGCGCGGTGGGAATATTTCCGAATCCCGGCGAGCCCGAGTGGAAGGTGGAGTCGGTCTACGTGGTGCCGAATTCCGAGGCGCGGCTTCCGGGATCTTTTCTCGGACGTGGGCTGGACACGATCCACCGCTACGTGGGTTGGTTCGCAGATTTCACGGTCAATGGGGATAAATTATTCGTCGCTACCCACAACGGCGAATATCAGACCGAGCGCGAATGTGTTTTGGATCGCCCGATGTATGGAGCGGTCCTTTCGCTCGATAGTTTGCAGGCGCTTGGGGGAGCGGTACTGCCGGCGTGCACTTCGCGCATCGTTGCGGACCCTTCCGGCGCGGGATTTTTAGGTATCTATTTTCAAGAGGGTTGGAAGGTCGGGCGCTTCGATGAAACGGCGAGCTTGGTGGCGACCTCGACGCTTCCGCTCCCCTATCCCGAACGCCACTGGAGCGTGATCGCGCTGATTCATGTGGAGGTGACCGGTGAGATCTGGGGGTTGATGAGTAGCCTGGGCGCTGTCCCCGAGGACAGTTATGTGCTCTTCGCAATCGATCCCCGGACGCTGGGCGCACGCGCCGCTTTAGTGGTCGACGGAAATACCGGCACCGATCTGGCTACCTCTCCGGAAGGTTTGTTGGCTGTCCCGGAGTCCTATCTCGACGCGATCCGCTTTTATGATGCGGTCGGCGGGACGAGCGCGGGTTTCGGGCTCACCAACGCTGCGCTTTCCATCCGGCTCGGGCATCTGACTTGGATCGAAGGAGCGCGGAATTTCCTGCTCGCGGTGCCGGGTGAGGAACCGGCGCTTTATTCGATCGGCGAGCCGTCGCTCGGGGATCGCGGGCGCGGTTTTCTTGCGTCGCGGGATTCGCGGCCGCTCACCACCTCTACCTGGCCCAAAGGACAGGACTACGCACTGATCGGAACACTCTCCGATGACACTCTCTATCAGGCGCAGTTCGCCGTGTACGATGCGCGCCGGAATCGTTTCGAACCGCCGGTATTGGTGCGAGGGTACGGAGCGCCGACTCAAATGAAACACTATGGAAATTCGGTCTACGTCGGTCTCGCTTGGGAAGGTCGAATTTTGAGAATTACACCATGAAGCTGCGGTGTGTTTTTCTGCTCGCATTGTGGAGCTGGACCTTACCCGCGGGCGCTGAAGAGGTCTTCGCCCTGGCGGCGATTCCGATCATTGTGTCCGAGGGAACAGCTCCTTTGAGCACCAGTGTTTTGACGGAAGATGTGGCGCGCGCGGCACGTGGCCGTCCTGGGTTGCGCGCGCTCTCCAGCGAAGAGCTGTTCGTCTCTGCACGCGCCGAGCTGATCGACGAAGTGCGAGGTTGCGGTGCCGATGAGTCGTGTATGTCGGAGCGCCTCTCTTCGGTCGACGCGGGTCTCGGCGTCATCGTGCTGGTCAGCTTCGTGGTCGAACCGCCGTTGGTCGCGGTGCGTTTGGTGGACGTCAAAGAAAAGAAGGTCGTCGCCAGCGCGATCGGTCCCGTCGAAGAGTCGGAAAAATCGATCTCCGGTGCGGTCCAAACGCGTGTGGGAAAAATATTGGAGGCGCGCGGATTTTTGCTGGAGCAAAAAGCGGCTCCGAATTTATTACCCCCACCGATCGTCGAGGAGACGAGTATTTTCCAGTCTCCGTGGGTGTGGGTTGCGGCCGGAATCGTCGTCGTCGCCGGTGCATCGATCGCGATCGTAGCATCCACGAATCAAGGGAGCTGTGTTTGTGTCGGGCCGCCGGGTTCTTGCCCGGAGTGTTAGTAACAACGCCGAGCCGAGATAGTTAGGAGTCCTTACTCGAGCGCGCGCAGTTTTTGTTTCAGCTCGCGCAACGCGGCTTCGGCGCGGGTTTGATCGTCCGAGCCTCTCCACAACGAGGCATCGGTGAGGATCTCGTCGATCTGTTTGGCGTGTTGCGGAGATTTTTTTCGCTTCTCTGCGGCCTCTTTCAAGAGCTCGCGGAGGAGCTCCGCCGGGGTTTGTGGCTCGGGCGCCTTCGTCTCGATGATCTTCGCCGGCTCTGGGCGTTCTCTTCGCGCTTTCGTCACCGGCGGATCTGAGACGGGTGGTTCGATGGGTTCTGAGACCGGTTCTTCGATCGCTTGTTCGAGGGGCGCTGCCACGGCCGATTCCACGCGGGGGGAGGCTATTTTCTCGGGCACGGCTTCGATCGGTTGATCCTTGACCGGCGCAACTTCGACGTCCGCGCGCGTCACCGCGACCACCAAGCCGATCATCAATCCCGCCGCGACCACCGCGCCGGCTGCTGCGGCCATGAACGGTGACCTGGTCTTTGGTACAGCTGGCCCAGAGAGCAGCTTGGTTTTCGTCGGCTCGGCGGGAGACTCGGTCTCCTCGGTAATCACCGAAACCTCGGGGTTGATGGTACGGCGAGCGATCAGCACCGTCGCTTCCGGTTCCGGGAGATCTTCTTGCGAGCTTGCGAGGAGCCGATCTTGCTCGTTCTGTTCCGCCTGCAATTTCTCGCGCAGCACCACCGGCAACTGCGCGTAACGTTCGCGGCTCAGCTCGACTCCGAGCGCGTCCAGCGCGATACGCATCTCCGCGGCCGACGAAAAACGATCATCGGGGCGAATGGAGAGGGCCCGTCGCAAGAAACCATCGAGGCCGGGCGGAATGTCCTCACGCCTCGTAGTGATGGAAATATAGACGGGCGCGACTTGCGCCGCGAGCATGGCGGCACCGTCGGAGCGCGAAATATATCGTTCCGAGGTCAACATTTCGTAGAGCACCACCGAGATCGCATAGAGGTCGGAGCGGTGATCGATCCGTCCGGCGAGCACCTGTTCGGGCGACATATATCCCGGCGTCCCCATCACCACGCCGACGCGCGTTTGCCACTCCTGAATATTCGAGCGCCCCAAACCGAGGTCGATGAGCACCAATTTCCCTTCGGAGGTGACCATCAAATTTCGCGGGGAAATATCTCGGTGGACCACGCCGAGCGGTTCCTGCGTTTTCGGATGCAGCGCGGTGTGGAGCGATTCCAAGCCGATCAGCGCGTCGCGAAACAAGGCCAGAGCCAAGGCCAGCGGGAAGGTCTTCACCTCGCGGTCGAACGCGCGCATGACCTCGCCGAGCGACCAGCCCTGGACGTGTTCCATGGCGATGTACAGCTCACCGCCGGCCCGGCCGACGTCATAGATCTTCACCACGTGGGACGAGTCGACGCTGACCGCGATCGCCGCTTCGTGCTCGAAGCGTAGCAACATATTCGGCTGCTCCGCGAGCTCCGGATGCAGCGTTTTGATCACCAAGGGAGATGGTGTCCCCGAGGACAGTGCACGCGCAAAATGGACCGCGCCGGCACCCCCTTCGCCCAGACGTTTTAGGAGGAGATAACGCCCAAGCGTGCGGGGGAGCTCACCGGTGGCGATCCGCGGATCCAGACCAGCCTCTTATTTCCGCGGGCGCGGAATATCGTAGAGCGCCAGTCTTTTGGAGAGGGTCTGGCGGGAAATTCCGAGAATTTCTGATGCGCGGGTCTGATTTCCGGCGCATTGCTCGAGCGCCTCGACGATCCGTGCGCGATCGGCCCGTGCTTCGTCATCGAGCTCGGCCAGGGTCTCTTCCTGATCTTTTGGCCAGGAGGTGAGCAATTTCTCGATCGGGAGATGTACCGGATCGATCGTGTCGTCTTCGGCGAGCAAGACTGCGCGTTCGACGGCGTTTTTCAGCTCGCGAATATTTCCCGGCCAACTATAGGAGCGCAACAGATCGAGAGCGGAGGCGCTGAGCGACGGGACCGGCCGGCCCATCTCGGCGCTGACCCGTTCGGCGAAAGAACGGGCGAGCGGCTCGATCTCTCTTTTTCGCTCCCGCAACGGCGGGACCCGCAAAGTGACGCCGTTCAGACGATAGTATAAGTCTCGGCGAAATTTTCCGCGCGCGATCTCCTGTTCGAGATCGCGGTTGGTGGCGGAGACGAAACGGACGTCGATCTTACGGGCAGTCAACGCACCGACGCGGAGCACTTCACGCTGCTCCAGCGCACGCAAGAGCTTCGCTTGGGTCGGGAGCGGAAGCTCGCCGACTTCGTCGAGAAAGATCGTTCCGCCGTTCGCGGCTTCGAGGAGGCCGACCTTGGCGCGATCGGCGCCGGTGAAGGCACCTTTTTCGTGACCGAAGAGCTCGGAGTCGACCAGAGTTTCGGAGAGCGCGGCACAATTCAGACGCAAAAGCGGGGCGGATCTTCTCGGCGAGCTGCGGTGCAGAGCGGAGGCGACCACTTCTTTGCCGACGCCTGTTTCGCCGAGGAAAAGGACGCTGATCGAACCCTGCGCGACGCGTTCGATGACGCGGTAGAGGTCCTGCATCGCCGCGTCTGCAACGACGACGTCCATGGTGCCGGCCTCTTTGCGGAGCGCGGCACTTGCGCAGGAGATCAACGCGTCGGCGCTGATGCCGTCGGCGGGATACGAGGCGATCGCGACTTCCGCGCTGCCGCCCGCGGTCTCCATGGCGCTGACCAATTCGCGGGCAACTCTTTCGGTGCGCGAACGGACCGAATCGAGGAGCAAGACCTCGAGATCGCGGGGACCATAACTTGCGACGACATCTTGCGCGCGCAGATTTTCCGAAAAAATTAATTCCAATTTTCTCCGAGAAATATTTTCTACGTGCAGGCGGATCAGCGAAAAAGGAGCCCGCGTACCCGAGGCGGAGCGCGCACACTCTTCTTCCAGGCGAATTTCCAGGTGCGCGTGAGAAACTAATTTTTTCGACGGAGCATTCAGCGAGGTCGTCCGCTGGACGACGATCATGGAGCTTCCGAGATCGACGACCTGCCCGACCTCGATCCGCTGGCGGACGTTGGCCAGCAACTCGCGGCCGAGAAATCGTGTTCCATTCGCGCTGGCGAGATCTTCGACCTCGAGTATATTTCCGACATGAATGGCGGCATGTGTCCGCGAGATCAGTGGGTCGTCGAGCTTGATGGTGTTTTCCGCGGAGCGGCCGATGGTGATCGTCCCGTTTTCGGGAAGAGGAATACTCGAAGCACCGTCCTGGGTAATCAGGACCAATAACAGCCGCTCGGGCCCGATCTGCGAAACGGGCTCTTCTTGCAGCGTCGGGCCAAGCTCTTCCGGCACGACGCTATCCCTTGAGCGCCACCGCCCAAAAGATGGCGGCGGCGATGGCGATCGTTCCAAGGACCGCAGCCCAGAGGCCCCAACCTGATTTCCGCGGGCGCGACGCAACCGGCTTATTCAACGCGCGAAGCTCCGCTTCGACTTCCGCTGCGGCTTGCGGCCGGGATTCCGGCGCTTTTTCCAAGCAGCGCAGGATCAATTTCTCCAAACCTTCGGGGACCGGGCGTTTCGTACTGGGCTTTTCCGGAACGTCGAAGATCTGCGCCTTCAACACGTCGTCCAGAGTATTTCGCACGAACGGGCGTTCGCCGGTCACCATCTGATAGAGCAACACGCCGAGCGCATAAATATCGACGCGGTGATCGACGGTCATCGCCCTCGCCTGCTCCGGCGCCATATAGTCCGGCGTACCCACGAGATCACCGACCGCGGTATTCGGCAGACCGATCGGAGGATTGGCGACGACTAATTTCGCGGCGCCGAAATCCAATAGTTTGACGAAATATCCCGCGTCTTTTGGAACCAAGAAAATATTCGCCGGTTTGAGATCGCGGTGAATAAATCCTTTGCTGTGCACCGCGCCCAGCGCCGCGGCGAGCTGCGCGCCGATCGACATCGCCATGCGTGCCGAGAGCGGGCCTTCTTCCGTCAGCAGGCGATCGAGTGTCACGCCGTGCAGAAGATCCATGATGAAGTAACTCGGCTCGCGCCCCTCGCCTTCGACGAAGTCGGTGATGGTCACGATATTCTCGTGTGCGATCTCGTTCACCGCGCGTGCTTCGAGAAAAAATCGGCTGATCAAGTTCGGGTGATTTTGAAGATCCTTCTTCAGCATCTTCAGCGCGACTTTGCGACCGAGCTTCGTATGCTCCGCGAGATAGACGCGTCCGACCGCACCCTCGCCGATCGGTGCGAGCAATCTGTACGCACCAAGAACCGAGCCGGGGCCGAGAGGCGCACCGGGTTGAGAGAGGGCTCTTTCGCGCACGCGGCGGGATTCTATACGTGCTCGGGTCCCCTGGGTATGTTGTTTCGCTCGGGTCATTCCCGGCGCGGAAAAACGACGCGGCGGCGATCCACCGGTAAATCGCGGCGATTCGACGAGCTCGTAACCCGCTCAGGCGCAGCGCATACTGATCTTCGATGAAATGGCTGGGCGCGCTGCTGATTTCCACCGCGTTGTTCGCGAGCGCTTGTGAGCACTCGACGATCGCTGAGGCTTCGGAGAAAGTACCTTCAAGGAGCTATGCCGTGACCAAGACCGACGAAGACTGGAAGAAACAACTGTCGCCCGAGCAATATCGAATCATGCGCCAAGCGGGCACGGAGCGCGCGTTCACCGGAAAATATTGGGACCATCACGAGGCGGGAGTTTATCGCTGCGGAGCTTGCGGCCAGGAGCTGTTTGCCTCGGACACGAAGTTCAACTCCGGAACCGGGTGGCCGAGCTTCTACCAGCCGGTGAAAAAAGAATTGGTCGAGGAGATCAGCGATAAAACACACGGCATGGAGCGGGTGGAAGCGCGGTGCAGCAACTGTGGCGCGCATCTCGGACATGTCTTCGACGACGGGCCGAATCCCACGGGGCTTCGTTACTGTATTAATTCAGCGTCGCTGGATTTTGCACCGAAGAAATGAGGACTCGCGGCTACACGCCGAATAGTTAGGCGCCCGCATTTAGTTTATTTCCTTCTCTCGTTAGGCTGACCGCATGGTCGCCGTTCTCCTGTCTTTGGCGCTATTGGCTGCGGCTCCTCCCCAAAAAATAGCGGTGATGGATATCCGCGCGGACGGTGGTGCGGATCCGGTGATTGGCTCGCAGCTCACGGCGCGCGTCGCGGATCTTCTCGGCCGCCGGCCGAATACGCGGGTCATCGCGCCGGATGATCTGCGCGCGTTGCTCGAACAAGAGAGCCGCAAACAATTGGCCGGGTGCACCGACGATAGTTGTCTCGCGGAAATTGCGGGCGCCTTGGGTGTGGAGGCGATCGTTTCGGGAAGAATTAGTAAGATCGAAAAAGGTTATGCGCTGAGCTTGTTGTTGATCGACGCGCGCGAGGCGCACGCGCTCGGGCACGTCACGGAAACTTGGGGTGGTGAGTCGATCGCGTTGCTCGATCTGGCGGCACCGATGATCGACATGTTGTTCGCCGGCGGAAAACAATTGTCCGGCTCGCTGGAGATCGAAGGTGCGATCTCCGGCAGCCGAATCTTGATCGATGACCAAGCTCGCGGCACGGCTCCGGCGGGACAAATGGCAAATATTCCGATCGGTGCGCGCCGCGTGCAGGTTTTGGCGGACAACTATCAAGCTTTCGAACGGTGGGTGGTGGTGAAACAAGAGGAACGGGTGACGGTCGCCGTCGAGCAACGTGCGGTCGACTCGAGCCCGTTTTATGCGACTTGGTGGTTTTGGACGATCACCGGGGCGGTGGTGGCGGGTGCTGCGGTCGGTTCGGCGCTGGCATTTTCCGGCGATTCGGGTGGCGGCGAAACCGGGGTGAGCTTGTCGGTCAATGCGGACTCCGCGTTCAACGGAGGCCGATAGATGCGCCGTGCGATCGTGGGAATATTTATTTTGTCCGCCGCCTGTACCAAAGTCCAGGTGACTTTCGAAGCGCCGGGAATCTTGCGCCAAGCTTTGGTGGCGGGCGTCTCCGAGCTGGAAACGACTGCGGAGCTGGTGCCCGGAGGATCTTCGGTCGCGCTGAAACGTGCGGAGGACGGCGTGACTTTCAGCGGCTTTCTCGCCGCGGAGCCGGGAGAATATCGGATCGAGCTGGTGTTCTCCGGGTTACATGACGTCGCTGCGGAGCGGTTATTTCTGGGCCGCTGGACCTCGGATCAACTCACCGTAACGCGGGGAAATTCGACGCCGGCGAGCTTCTCGCAGCCGCTCGATACTTTCGGGAAAGAAGGTGACCGTGGAGATGTCGACGAGGACGGGTTGGCGAATCTGGAGGAGATCTTCGCGGGGGCCAATCCTATACTTTCGGACAGTGACGCGGACGGCGTGAACGACGGCACGGACTGCGATCCTGCGGATGCACAAAAGAGCACCCCCATCGCGCAAGGTGGGTCCTTGCTCGACTGCGACGCCGATGGATTCATCCGGCGCGATCCGGCCTACGGCGAGCGCGGGGATGACTGTGATGACGGCGCGGCGACGGTGAATCCAGGCGCGACGGATTCTTGTGACGACGTGATCGACTCCGATTGTGACCCGAGCTCGTGTCCGGTCGATGACACCAATCCACCCGTAATCTCCGATATTCGGCCCGAGGCGGGAATATTCGTCGGCTGCCAAGGAACACTCTCCGCGGTCATTCGCGACGACTCGCGGGTCAATTACGCGCAAGTATTATTTCCCGACAACCCATACTCACCGGGCGTGGATCGCTTCCTCACCATGCGTGCGCCGGAGAGCGGTGACCGTTGGGAGTCTTCGCCGATTCAAGACGCGGCCGGGGTCGACCCGGTGCCGGAAGGTGCTCGGAGAATTATCGTGCGCGGCATCGACGATCACGGAAACGTGGGGAACGCGGAGGGCACGATCGAGCTGGCGTACGGTCAACCGCGGTTGCTCTCACTCTCTCCCGAAAATTTACCGGTGAACGCGGGCTCGGTCGCGCTGCAGGTGGAATCGGCGGTGGATCACGGTGCGCCCCGCGTGCGGATCTACGGCGTAACGCGGGCAGGAGATGGGCTCTTTCACGGGCCGGATGCGGTCATCCTGGCCGAAGGGACAGGCACCTCACAGACGTTGACCATCGACACCACTGCGCTGGCGGATGGAGACTATCTGCTCTTTCCGGTGATCGAGGACGATATCGGCAATATTTTGTCGCCACATCTAGCGGGAATATTGGGGACGGCGATCACCGCATATTATCCATGCACGACCGCGCCGGCCGTCGCGATCCCCACGCGTGTTTTGTCGGTGGGTACCGCGGAATACGTGCCGTCGAAGATGCGCGATCTGCTTCCGCTGGCCCTCGATGCGGCGCGGGCCGCTGATCCCGCGGCACATCTCTCGCAGATCAACGGAAATGCAATTCATCCCGATGGAAGGGTCCATCTCGAGTCGAGCACCAACTATGCACCGCGCTGGAGCTTCGGATTCTATAATCCGGGGACGATGAAATGGATCGATATTACTTGGGTGTCGTTCGCCTACGGCCAAGTGAATCCGGTGGTGACTTTGGACTCGGGCAGCGTGTCTTCGACTGACCCCTTTAGCGACGTGAGCGCGCTGATCGACAGCGATCGCGCCGCCCAGGTCTATGCGACGGGACCGGGTTGCCCGGGAGTCACCGGCGCCGATGACGACTATATTCAATATTTCAGCGTCGACGGCGTCGATACGATGTCGATGTCCGCGATGGGTGAATATTTTCGCTCCCAAGGAGCGGAGCCGGCCACCCGAATATTCGGGTGCGATTAATTATTTTTGCAAGCCGACGTCGACCAAGACGTTGCGCGAGCCCTGCGGGACTTGGATAGTTTTGATCGCCGGAAGAAAACCTTCTTTCTCCACGCGAACCTGATAAGTCGCGCCTGCTTTTCCCTCAAAATAGAGCGGCGTGACTTTGGGCTGCGCCTGTCCGTTCACCGTCACGCTGGCGCCTTCCGGCGACGAACGAACATTGACGCGGACACCGTCGCTGCGCATCGAGAGAACTAATAAACCCACCGCCAACACGACCAATATTCCGGTCAGCGCCAGCAATAGTTTGAGCGGCAACGACTGCACCACTGACAATGGGGTGTGTACCGGCGGAGGGACATTCGGCTCGGAGAGCGCGCCTGCCAAAGCGTCGGAAAGCGGAGTCCGCTGCAGCGCCATCTCCGCGGTTTCTCCGAGCCGGAGCTCTTGCGGAGAGGGGAGCGTCAATTTCGCCGAAGAATTATAGCTCGGCGGAATGAGCAGCGGCGCAGAGGGAGCGGGTGCGGCCGAGGACACTTCGACTCTCGGCATGTCGAGATCCTCGTAACGTTCGCGCACGATCGAAGGAAGGTGCTGAATCCGCACCGGCGGCTGAGCGAGGATTGCGGCTGCTTGATCGGCGAGGCCGGGATTGAACTCGGTCGGCGCTTGCGGGCCGGGACGGATCACCTCGACGATCTCGCGTTTAGGGCGGCGTTCGTTCGGATCGACGTCCAGCGGTGTCAACGCGTCGAGCGGCAGCGGCTCGGGATCGACGAGCTGCGGCTTCGGCGGCGGCGGATGGAAATCGAGAAAAGCGTCTTGGATGATCGCCGAATCGCTCACGGGAATGACCACGGAAACGTCGTCCGGGACTATGTCTTGGGGATCTTCGGGCTGGGTATATTCGGAAGCAAAGTCGTCACCGGCCGGATCCCGCACCGAGGAGGGCGGCGAAAAGATATGCGAAAGTGCCGAGTCCATATCTTTGTAGGTACCGGTCGAAGCGCCGACCGAAGTATCGAGCTGGGCGCCCCCTAAATTCGACGTCGTTTCGTCGACGAAATTATGAGTTTCTTCGTCGGCGATCCCGCTGGTCAGAGTTTCGTCGATCTCCGGAATATTGCCGCCGTAAGAAGTATCTTGATCATGAAACGGCGCAATTTCCGTGTCGCTGTCGGTCGGGATCCGCACGCGCGGCATATCATCGGGAGCGATCGTCGTCTGGTCTTCGGAAATGATCTGTGTCGGCGGACCGTCACTTTCAGGGAGAATGATTTCGCCGACGCCCGGAATATCGAGCAAGGCGCCGCCACGCACCAAATCCCCCTCGAAAAGGGACTGCATGATGCGCCGGACCTCGACCGGGTCCGCGCGTGGAGCTTCGGTGAGATAGTCTTCTAATTCGAGTTGGAGCTCCTCGGCGGAAGCAAAACGTTTGGTTCTTTTTTTGGAGAGCGCGCGATCGACGATATCGGCCAAACGCGGGGCAATATCGGTTGCGGCGTCGCGAGCCTCGATGTGTCTCTCTTCGGCGATCGCGGTGAGTGTGAGGATACTATTTCCGCGTTTGAAGGGATGGGACCCGACGAGTAGCTCGTAGAGGATGATGCCCAGCGCGAAGACGTCGGAGCGCGCATCGAGCGGCATGCGGCGCACCTGTTCCGGGGACATATATGCGTAGCGGCCTTTGAAAAGACCGACCCGTGTCTCGGCGAGCATCGTCGCGGCTTTGGCGATACCGAAATCTCGAACCTTGGATATTCCGGAAAAGGAGACGAGAATTTTTCGCGGGGAAATTGCGCCGTGAATAATATTTTGCGTGCGGCCGAGCGCGTCGACCATGGTATGTGCGAACTGCAGGCCGGAGCAGATTTCGGAGACGCAGCGGACCACGAATTGCGGCGGTAAACGTGCACCCTTTTCCGCGGCGCGCGCAGCGACTTTGGCGAGCGTGCGGCCTTGCACGTACTCCATGGCCACGAAATACGCTTCGCCGTCTTTGCCGAGATCGTAGACCTCGACGATATTCGGATGAGAGAGCTTGGCGACGAGGCGCGCTTCGTCGAGAAAGGAGCGCACGAATGCTTCTTCGGCGGCGAAATCGTCGCGCACACGTTTGATGAAGACGACGCGTTCGAAACCTTCGAGGCCGACCTGTTTGGCCAGGAAGAGATCGGCTGTGTCGCCCGCCGCGATCGGGCGGATGACCTCGTAACGGCCGATGCGTCGCGGCGCGTCGCCGAGCATTCCGAGCTCACGGGAACATCCCTCAGCCCGGTCGTCAACTCATTGGGTTTTAGCGACCAAAAAGCCGCGTAATCCAGCCCCAAACGCCCTTGGGACGATGGAGCTCGGAGCGGTGGCGGCGTGCTTCCGCTTTGCTGGGAGCAGGCGGCAGCTTGAGCTTTTTGCGCAGCTCCTCGTTTGTTTGTTTGGTCGCCAAACGAGAGTGCACCACGCGATTCGTCTTCGTCTCGCGGGCGCTGACCTCGAGCACGCAGTCGGCGGTCACTTTTAAGGTAACCAAAACGCCGATCGCGCCCTTTGGCCCTTTGGGCAGGTGATCGAGCTCGATGATCCCGAGGGGCTCGGCGTCGTCGACCTGCTCACTTTCACCTTGGAAGAGCACGATCTCGAAGCGCGCCTGATCATCGCGCGTGGTGTGCAGGTGATAGGTGCGTTCCGCGGGAAGCCGCGTGTCGCGTTCGATGATTTTTTTGAAGCGGCCTCCGGGGAGCGCGACACCGATCGACATCGGCAACGCATCGATCAGCGTGACCGCTTCTTTCTCCAAACTATCTGCATATTGTGCGGCGCCGAGCGCGATCGCTTCGTCGGGATTTACGGAGCGCGGGATAGTTCGATTAAATAATTTTTCGACGCGTTTTTGGATCAACGGCGAGCGCGACTGTCCTCCGACGAGGACAATTTCGTCGATCTGTTCGAGCGTCAAATGAGCCCGGGCGATCACGTCTTCGACGATACCCAAAGTATGATCGACCAGCGGCGTCCATAATTCTTCGACTTGTTCGCGGCGGATACCGACGGTGAGGCTGCGGGCGGCGAATGGCCGGACGACCAGGTGATCGATTTCGACGACCGTGCTCTCGTTGGTGGAGAGCTCGCGTTTGGCGCGTTCGGAGAAAGTCAGTAAGCGGGCGATCGAAGACTGATCGCTGCGCGGATCAATATTTTCTTGGGCGATGAAGGTATCCGCGAGAATTTCGGCGATATAACTATCGAAATCCAAGCCGCCAAGGAAAGTATCTCCTCCGGTCGCCAATACTTCGTAAGTATCTCCGTTTACGTGGAGCAGGCTGACGTCGAAGGTTCCGCCGCCGAGATCATAGACCAGGACTTTTTTGTCCTGGGCATTTTTGCCGATGCCGAAATGCAGCGCGGCGGAGGTCGGCTCACCGAGCACACGTTCGACGTAAAAACCGGCGAGCTCACCGGCGCGGCGGATGACTTCGCGTTGTTTGTCGGTGAAATGCGCGGGACAGGTGATCACGGCGCGATTGACGCGACCGTTGAGTTGGAGCGCGGCACTTTCGCGGAGCTCTTGGAGGACGATCGAAGCGACGTCTTCGAGGGGAATGATGCGATCGTCGATGCCGATCGCCGCGTCGCCGTTTTCGCCTTCGACGATCTCGTAGGCGAAGTGCGTGCGCGCTTCCTGGACGGCGACCGAGCTGTACGGACGGCCAAGCAAACGTTTCCAGCCGATGACGGTGCGCTCGGGATGTTCGTTTGCGTGGCGCATCGCAGTCTCGCCGACCAAGGTGCGGCCGTCTTCGAGGAAGGTGACCACGGAAGGCATGGTCAGCGTTCCCCAACGTGAAGCGAGGACCCGCGCGCTACCGTGCTCCACGACGGCGGCGCAGGAATAGGTGGTGCCGAGATCGATGCCGAGCAAGATGTCGCCCTTTGGACCGAGCGCGGGCGCGACACGTTTGTCGAGGCGGCGTTCGACGCGCGCGGGCTCTGCGCTGAACATTTGCTCGAAGGCGGAGTTGATCGGTTCGTCGGGATCGAGCGCTTGCAGCTCGGGGATCATCGAGAGATCGGTGATCGAAACGACGTCTCCAGCGAACGCTTCGGGGAGCTCGGTGTCGTCGAGGCCGTCGATCTCTTCGAAGGGCTCGTGATCATCGTCGGGCAGCGGCTCGGGCTCGGGGACCTCTTCCGCTTCCAGCTCGAGCGCCGCGAGGTCGGGCGCGGAGCTGTCGGCGAGCATCGAGTACGCGAGCGGTGGCGGCATCACGGGCAACGCGGGCAACGCGGGCAACGGCTCGGACATCGCGGGCAAGGACTCGAGCATGGGCGAGGACTCGAACACGAGCGAGGGCTCGAGAGTTGCCGAGACGGGCAAGAGATCCGGGAGCTCGGTGACCTGGAGCTCCGCGAGCGGAATTTCGGTGATGGCGGACGGAGTGAAAGCGCGGTTCGGACGTTCCACGCGGCGGAGCTTGATCGCTGCCAGCTCCACCGGCGTGGGGCTCGCAGCGATCACCGCGCGGCCGGGCTGCTCGACGACGGAAGGTTTCGGTTCAGACACACGCTCAGCTACCGGCGCAAGCTGAGCTTGCGGCTCTGGAGCGGGTGTTATCGAAGCAACTGGCCTTTCGTACAGGTCGACCGGATCGCTCTCGCCAAAGAGCTCATCGGCCCATACGAGCTGCGTGAGCGGAGCCACGCTCTCGCTTTCACTTTCACTGCGCGCTTTCTGATCGAACGCCATGAGTGGGAAGTGGATGATGCAGACATATTGCCCCGCTGACTAGGTAAGGACCTGGCCGGTAGATCATCGACATCGACCCCATACTCTCGAAACGGGGAGAAAAGCGGCATACACGCGGTGTGAGTCGCTGTTCTGCGGGCCAGGTGACCGGGGCACGCAGAATGCAAACTGTGCACACGGAGGTTCGTGATGTCTCAGCAGCAGTGGGTAGCCCTTTCAGTGTTCGCGATCGGTCTGTCAGGTTTTGCATGCCGACACGGCGCGGATGAAACCAATCGGTCTCCGTCGACGATTAGCCCCGCAACTTCGACGGCGGATTCTTCGCGGGGTGCAGGGATGACCAGCGAGTCGACGCGGACGATCGCGGAGGCGGAACGTCCGGCGACGCCGGATGACGGCGCGTCGGCGGGATCGGCGGCAACGATGGGTGAGTCGAACGCGGAAGAGGACATGAACACCGCCGCCGCGATCAAGAGTGAACAAGAGCGGGCGCTCGCGGAGTCGCCGGAAGGGAGCGGATTGCCGGTGGATTCGGCCCTAGGCGTCGATCCGACGCAGCGCGACCGGAAGCTCGATACGAAACGAAGCTCGGTGTCGCATGCGGCGGTCGCGGAAGCGGATGCGAGCGCGAAGCTGATCTCCGTGGGACCTGCGGCACAGGTCGATGGCGTTGTCGGGCTGACCGAAACCAAACGCGGCGCGAAGCTCACCATACATATCGATGACGGCGAGCCAGGCCGGTATGTGGTCCAAATGCTCGACAGCGGAACGTGTTCGGCGCTCGATGACGCGAACACCCGCGGAAGTGAAGAGACGACAGGCGGCGGCATGAGCAACGGCGCCCGCACGGCTTTGACCTCGAAGAAGATTCTCGGACGGATCGATGTCGGCGCGGATCGCACCGGGCATCTCGACGTCGCGCTGACGCGTGCTCAGCTCGGCGCGAAGGACCTGGCGGCGCTCGGCCAACGATTGGTGATTATCCGTGAAGACAAAGCAGCGATGGGCACGGCGAAGAGTCTACCTGTCCCCGAGACCAGCGTGATGGCTTGCGGTGCGCTTCAAGTCGAGGACGCGGGTTGATCTCGTGCGATTTCGCGCGGTGAGTTTTTCGCGAACGGAGCGCGGGCGAATTTCTTCTCGTTCGCACTGATTTTCAAAAACGTCCGTCCGAAATTCGGACGTGTTCTCCGAATTTCGGACGTTTTTCGGACAAATTGCGCGCGGATCGGAGACCTCTGAAGCGTGAGGCCTGGTCCGCGCGTTGCTTTGTCGCGCGCTCATGAAGCGAGCGCTTTGTTTTGGAATCTCTTTCTTGGGCGCGTGCGGCGCCGTTCATGAAACCGCAACCTCCGATGAATCGATCCGCGGCGGTCACCTCGATCGCGCGTATGACGCCGTCGGAATGATCGGCGTCGCGAAGACGCGCGACTCCCCGGACATCGCGTGGATCTGCAGCGCGACCCTGATTTCGCCGAGCACGGTTCTCACCGCCGCACATTGTTTGTATGGGACGAACGGCCGGCGCATCGGAACTTCACGGCTGCGCTTCGCGGTGAACGAGGAGATTTTTTACGCGAAAAGCGCGCATGTCGCTCGCTCGTACTATCCTTTCGTACAGGTCGATCAAGATGACCTCGCGATGCTCCGGCTTCACGAAACTCCGGAGGTCGAACCAATCCCCATCGCCGAAGTCGAACCGGTGGAAGACGCACCGGCGGTCGTCGTCGGGTACGGAGCGACGAGCGCGGATTCTCCATCGAGCACGTACGGTAGCGGGCGCAGGCGGCGCGCGGAGATCTTGCTCGGGACAGTCACCGAGCGCGAGCTGTTCTACGACGCAGAGCTCAGCGGTGCGTGTTACGGCGATTCCGGCGGCCCCATTCTTCAGGATTTTGCGGGCGGTGCGGCGGTCGTCGGCGTGACGTCACGCGGGAGCGGCCTCGCCTGCGATGGGACGAACGTCGCCACCCGCGTCGATGTGTTTCGCGCTTGGCTGCGCGAGTGATTGGGGATTGGGGTTTGGAAGCGCGGCGCGAGTCAAAGTATGGTGCGTGCCGTGAGGGCCTCGCAGGCGGCGGCGAAGAAGGGCGTGCGCAAGAGCGCCTCTGCGTTCGCCGAGCTCGAGGACGGCCGCATTTGGGTCTCGGGCGGCGAGACGATCGAAGAAAACGTGCGCGCACCGAGGATCGCCAACGGAACGAGTGAGCTGTGGGACGCGAAGTACGACGCATGGGCTCCGGGCCCGGTATTGCTCAAAGCGCGCGCGGATCATTTTGCGGTACGGCTTTCGTCGGGCCGGATCGTCGTCGGCGGAGGGAGAGATGTCGAGGGCGAGAGGATCTCGGATACGGAGATCTGGGAGCCGCGACTCGAACGGGCGGCCCGCGGTAAGGCGATGATCGCTTCGCGCGAGCGGGCGAGCGCCATCGCTTTGCGGGATGGTCGAGCGTTGGTGATCGGGGGAGACGTCTCGGTCTCGTCGGGAGCGACGACGGAGATCCTGTCCGATCGGACAGAGGACCAGCGCGAAGGTCCGTTGCTCACGGGCATCTCCGAGGGATTCGGCGTTGCTGTCCTTCAGGACGGAAGAGTGTTCGTCGCGGGTGGGACCTCACGTGCGGCGTGGGCTGCGGACGAAGGTGTCCATTACCGGCCGGATCCGGTGCGCGCGACGCGGATCTATGTTCCCGCGGATAATCGCTGGATCACCGGCACGGACATGATCACCGCGCGGATGCAGCACGGGTTGGTGGTGCTCCACGACGGGCGTGTGTTGTCGGCGGGCGGCTTGAACGCGGGCGCGCATCTCGCTTCGAGCGAGATTTGGGATTGGCGCAGCGAAGTCTGGGAAGAATCGGGTGCGATGGCCTGTGGACGCGCGGAGCACGCGATCTCGGTCTTGCCGGACGGACGTGTCTTCGTCAGCGGTGGATCGAGCGCGGACGGGATTCGTAAAGAGACCGAGCTCTGGGATCCGGACACGGGCATTTTCAGCGCAGGACCGGAGCTGCTCGAACCACGCATCGGGCACACCTCCACGGTGATGCTCGATGGACGGGTGATCATCAGCGGCGGCTCGGGGCGCGGCGGAGTGCTCTCCAGCTGCGAGATCCTCGCGCCCTGATCCAAGGATCATTATCGAGCGGCTGTCCGGAGCTTAGGCCGGTACGGCGATCGCGTGAAAGAGCGCGGCGATCACTCCGATCACGCCGAGACCGACAATCACGTACGGCGAGACCATCCGGGGCGGCTTGGTGAGGGCGTCGGCGGCCGCGCTGTCCATTACGGCGGCGTTGCCGTCCGCGAAACCGGACGGCGAATCGAGCGGATCCCGTTCGAGCTCGTCGAGCGTGTGCAGCGAGGTGTCTTCGGCGGTGATGCCGATCTTCGGCTGCGAAGTGATCACCGTGGGGATGTAACGTTGCGGAGCCACGTCGTGACGGGGACGCGGCGAACGCACGCGGCTCAAGATGTCGTCGAAGGACTCGGCCTTCGGCGCGGGCATGTCATCCGCGTACGGAAGATCGGCGAGCTCTTCGTCGTGCGCGAGCTCGAGCGTGGTCTGCTCGGGGCGCTCGATCGAACGGAGCTGCCCGTAGCTGGTCTTGGTGATCTCGTCCGCCGGAATCGGCCGCACTGCGAAGCCGTCCGCGGAACGATCGAGCGCGCGGGAGAGCGCACGCCGGGGCGGAAGCGTGGGATCGGGATCGTAGCTCGGCTCCGCGGCGATCTTCGGAAACGATTCGCGCGCAGGGCGTTGTTGTTCGGTCGCTTTGCGGCGAACCGGCGATTTCACCCGCGCGACTCGCGAGCCCTCGGGCAACGACGGCTCCACGAATTGATTCACCGTGTGCGGCTCTTCTTCATCGAAGTCGTGCACCGGACGAACGAGCGCTTCCGAAACTTCGACGCGAGCCATGGAGCGCTGGGCCATCGAACGATCGCGAGAGACGGGGCGTTCGTAGCGGTCGTCGCCCATCTCGTCGCCGGCGATGTCCTCGATGGAGAGCGAGACCGGGAGGTGGGCCGTCATCAAGACGTCCATGTCGGGCGGGATCATCTCGCCGATCTGGGTGGCGCCGCTGCCGAGCTGATTCACGCGGACCTTCACGCGCGTGACGGAGCCCGGAGGCATGGTCGGATCGTGGGCGCTGGCCGCGAGCTTATCCGCGAGATCCCTGAGCTCGCCGGAGAGCGCCAGCTTCGGGTCGATCAGCGTGGACTCGACGGAAAGGTCCGCGAAGGGATCTTTTTCACGGACGTACGTGGCCTCGTATCCGGAGCTCGACATCGATGGAGCTTGTAGCGAGCTTCGTGCCGAACGAGGCGCGCGTGTCTCTATCGCGCATTTTCCGCGACTTGGAGCGAAGGCGTCCGAGCGCACACGTCCGGTTAAGCGAACACGTCCGTCCGGTCTTGCAGCCGGCGCAAGCTGGACTTGCAGAGGCTGCACTTCGGGCGGCGTCGATTCGAGCGCCTTCGTCCCTGGTTTGGTCTCGTGATATAGAACGCGAGCCGCGGACTCGAAGGCCGCGAGACGACACATGGTCCGGGATTCTCTCCCCTACTCCGTCGAAGACACGGTCGACTCGACGCGGCATCGAGGACGGGCCTCCGACTCCGGCCCCGCCTTCGTCAAAGCTCGGCTCAAATGCGCCCATCCCTTCGATCTCGACATCGCGATCGACCTCGGGCCCGAACGCACGATCTTGGGGCGCCTCCCGGACGACGTCTCCTCGCCTCCGATCAATCACCCGACCGTCTCGCGCGCGCACTTCGCGATCGAATGGGACGCGGAGCTCGGCGTCCATCTCGGCCGCGATCTGCAGAGCCGTAACGGATCATGGGTCAACGGCGAGAAGTCCGAGCGGTCGTGGCACCACCTGGTCCCCGGTACAGTATTGCGGATCGGCGACGTGTTGCTGGTCTACGAAGCCGGCCACACCTTCGATCAGATCGACGGCGCCGACGTCTCGCGACGCGCGGTCCCCGGCGAAGCGATGAGTATTCGGCGGCTGCGCTCGCAGCTCGCACGTGCGGCCCCCGATGTTTCGCCGGCGTTGATCATCGGCGATACCGGCACCGGTAAAGAACAGATCGCGCACGAGCTCCATCGCGTCAGCGGTCGCTCGGGTGAGTTTGTCCCGGTGAACTGCGCGACGCTCGGCGAACAGCTGATCGAGAGCCAGCTCTTCGGCCACGTCAAAGGGGCGTTCACCGGCGCGACGACGGATCAACCGGGTCTGTTTCGCGCGGCCGAAGGTGGAACGATCTTTCTCGACGAGATCGGCGAGATGCCGCGCGAGCTACAGCCGAAGTTGTTGCGTGCGATCCAAGAACGCGAGATCCGAGCGGTCGGCAGCGCGAAGAGCGAAAGGATCGACGTGCGCGTCGTCGCGGCGACGCACCAGAACCTGGTCTCGAAGGCGCGCTCCGGCGAGTTCCGCCAAGATCTCTACGCGCGTCTGGCGATGTGGGAAGTACACGTGCCGGCCGTGCGTGAACGCCGCGCGGATATTCTCACCTGGCTCACCTATCTCTATGAGATTTGGACCACGGAGCGGAAAAAGGACCAGCCGCAGGCGTTGAACCTGCACGCGGAAGCGGCCGAAGCGCTACTGCTCGCGGATTGGCCCGAAAATCTGCGAGGAATGAACCGTCTGGTGCACGAGCTGGCGACGCAGCGGATGCCGAATCCGATCCGCCTCGAACATCTGCCTTCGTGGGTGCGTGGAGCCACAAAATGACGGTGTCGAAGTCACCGTCGGGCCCGATCCGCTACTTGATCGTGCGCGGGCGTTCGACGTCGATGCGTATGGTGTTGCCGCATCTCGGCACGCTGACGATCGGGAGCGCTCGCGCCTGCGATCTGCGGATCAAAGAGCCCGACGTCGAGGAAGAACACGCGAGCCTGTTCCTCGATCACGGGATCGGCCTGCGCATCAACGCCAGTGACTCGGCGAAGATCGAGGCGCGCGAGGGCAAAGAGCTTCGCGAACGCGCGCTCGAAGTCGGCAAGACGATCGATCTCGAGCTCGGCGATCGGATTCGTCTCGGCGGTGCGGAGCTGGTGTTTGCGTCGAGTGAGGCGGTCGTTCCGGCGGCGCGTTTCGTGATGCGCAAATATTTCGAGGAGCGCACCCGCAGCGCGGCGGTCGAGGATCGATCGTTGTCCGCGGTCGTGCGTTTGAAGATCGCGGGTGAAGAAGACATCGAAAAGCTGGATGAAGCCTTGCGCTCGAGCGTACGTGCAAATGACCTGATCACCGCGCTCGGCGATCGCGAATATGCGGTGTTGTTGAACGGCGTGACCGACACGCAAGCGCGCGGAGTGGTCGCGTCGATCACCGATGCGTTGATGGAGCGCGGATCGGAAGTGCTCTCCGGTCTGGTGCGCGGCGACGAAGGTGCGTCTGAAGATCTCCTCGACGTCGCGCTCGAACGGATGGCGCGGCCGACCATGGGCGGTGAACGCGCGCGTTCGGTGGTGTCGAACGATCCCGCGATGGAGACCGTGCAGCGGATGATCGATCGCGTGGCGCGCAGCGCGACGCACGTGTTGATCCTCGGCGAAACCGGCGTGGGCAAAGATTTGATCGCGCAGTTGATCCACGATCGTTCAGATCGCGCGAGTGGCCCCTTCGTGCGCGTCAATTGTGTCGATCTCTCGGACTCCTTCCTCGAAGAAGCGTCCTCGAACTTCATCGCGCGGGCCAAAGGCGGCACGGTCCATCTCGATGAGATCGGCGGATTGTCGGCGCGCGCGCAGCTCAGCCTCGGCTATCTGCTCGACCAAGCGCCGACGGCCAGCCACGACGTACGTTTCTTGGCGAGCTCGAATCAAGATTTGATGGCTGCGGTCAACGCGGGCTCGTTCAGAAAAGACCTATTTTTCAGGCTCAATCAGCTCACCATTCAGGTACCGCCGCTTCGCGAAAGAACGGCAGACATCGTGCTCCTCGCTGAAGCGTTCGTCATCGCGGCGATGCCCACGAATCGGCGGCTGCGGCCTGCGCGTCTGTCCGAACAAGCGAAGGTCGCGCTCAGCCAATACAACTGGCCCGGCAACGTGCGCGAGCTGCGCAACGTCATCGAGCGCGCGTTGTTGTTGTGTCAGGGCGACGTGCTCGGCCTCGAACATCTGCCGACCGAGATCCTCGGTGGCTCGGGCCCGGTCGTGCTCGAAGACCGGCCGATGACAACCTCGTTCGAGAGCTCCTCGAGCCCGGAAGCCGGCGGCGATAAACCGCGCAGCTTGCGTGAAGAGATCGAAGCGCTCGAGAAGAAACGCATCCTGGAAGCACTGCAAAAATATCCTACGCAACGCGACGCGGCCGCCGCGCTCGACATGCCGATGCGCACCTTCCTCAATCGCCTCGATGCGTTCGGGATCCCACGCGCGCGCGGTGGCGGCGGTGGCAAAACGGGCGAGTGAACTCTCGGCCACTTGTACCTAAGACCAGGTGTACTAAAGATCAGGGTTGCGAAGGTTCGAGATCCGCAGAGACGACGGAGTTCGACGCCGCGATGGCGATGGTCACCGTGTCGTAACCCGGCGAAGAGATCCGCAGCGCCTTCGGCACGTTCTCTTTCACGAACGACAACACCACCGGTGTATTGCCGAGATATTCGCCGGTCGCGGCCACTTCCACGCGCGCGCCGATCGGCTTGCTGTTCACGCTGACTTTGATCTGCTCCGCGACGGGCGCTTCGATCTGTTGTTGTTGCGCGTCGGTCACGTTTTGCCGATCGCGATCGCGGCGCAACACCAAGCTGAAGATCAACAGACCGGCGGCGATGAACCACAACACGCCGATCGAGACCGCGAGCCAACGGCGCTTGCGCACCACGCGCGGCTGCATCTGCGCCACCGAAGACGCCGGATCGAGACGCGAAGCGTGGACCAGATCGCGCACTGCGGGTGGCGGCGAATACGGCGGCGGATCACGATCGCGCGAGGTGCTCCCGAGATCACGGGAAGCGAGCAACACGTCGCGCGCTTGCGGATTGTCGCGCGAGGACATGGAGATCGGCATCTGCGGGATCGACTCGTCGCGCGGCGGCGGTGAGACGCGCTCCTCGGGAAATTGCGTCGCGTATTGATCGGAGCTGTCCGCGTAGGGATCGGAGACCGGCTCGACCTCGAGCGTCTCCTTCATCAACGACTCTTGCGAGTGGAGCGCGTCGATCCCGTCCGGAATTTCCGCGGTGTCCGCTTCGAGGTGGATCATCTCGCTCGCGGTCACGCTCGGAAGCGCGAGCTGCGTTTCGGGCATGTCGTTGTTCACGCCTGCAGGCGCGAGCAATCCACGACGCGCGCGCGTCCCGAGCTGAGTGACTTCCGTGCCCGGTGCATCGTCGTTCGTCTCGATCGCCGGATGCGCCGACAGCGCCATGGTCAACCCATCCATGGCCACGTTCGTCGGGCTCGAATCGATGTTCGGGATGCGCCGGTGCATCACGTCGCCGCGCTCCGTCGGACGGCTGGCCATCAGCTCCGTAGCTGCGGGCGGCGGCAGGTTCTTGGCGATCGCCACCGCGACGCGGGCCTGCGAGATCTCGAGATCCGTCTGCGAATGATCGAGCACCACCTGCGCCATCTTCGACAGCGGATCGGTACGCTCGTTGCGATCGGTGATCTCGTCGCGCCCGAGCGTCGTGTGGATCACCGGATTTTCGGAGGTGACGTCGTTCGAGGCGATCGGCGCAGCTTTCGCGGCCTGCGCTGCGCGAAAGACGGCGACGTCGGAGGTCGCTTCGTTCGGCGGGAGGATCGGTTTGCCCGGCGTAGAACGCGAACGTACGGGCTCGATCTTCGCAGGTACCGGCGCTTGCGGAGCGGCGCGGCTCACACGCCGAGAGCTCGCGTCGCTGGTGAAGTTTTCGGCGAGCGGCGAGAGCTCGACCAACATCGCCTTCAATTCTTCGAGCGCCGGCCGATCCTGCGGCTTCAGCGCGAGGCACCGTTTGATCATCTCGAGCAAGACGGTGTCGCCGGGGATCGGCGGCAACTTCAAATCCGGGAGCTCACCGCGAAGCTTGGCGCGCACCGTTTCGTGGATCGCCACCGCAGGATACGCGCGTTCGCCGGCGAGGATTTCGTAGAGCACTTCACCGATCGCGAAGACGTCGGTCGCTGCGGACGGCGGTGGCCTTCCGGCCACTTGTTCGGGCGCCATATATGCGGGCGTTCCGAGCATCATGCCGGTGACCGTTTTGCCACCTGAGCCCGCGAGCTTGGCGATACCGAAGTCGACGATCTTCAGCGAAGGGATCTTGCGCTTGTCGTCGCTCTTTCGCGGATCGGTGGTGAGCAACAGATTGTCCGGCTTGATGTCGCGGTGGATGACGCCGGTTTTGTGCGCGGCGCTCACCGCGTCGACGAGCTGCATCGCGACGCCGAGCGCTTGTTCGTAGGACAGCGGCGACTCGCGCATCGCTTTCAAGCTCGGCCCTTCGATCACTTCCATGATCAACGCGACGCGAGGCGGCGATTCGGTGACCACGAAGTCCATGACGTCGATGATGTTCGGGTGGCGGATGTCGTTGACCACGCGCGCTTCGGTCAACAAACGCGCGACGACGTCTTTATTGGAGACCAGCGCGGGGGCGAGGACTTTGACGGCGGCCGTTCGGCCCAGCAACACGTGCGAGCCAAAAAAAACTTTGGAGGTCGAGCCGGCACCGAGGAGCCGCTCGAGTCGATAGCCGCCGATCACTTCGCCGAGGGCGACGTCATGGACGGGCTCGGCGCGGTCCATTGCGGAAGGGAGGTTAGACGTTTTCGCCGGCCAACGCGAGACCTTGGCTCATGGGCAGGACCCCGTATCCACACGCGGCGTTCCCGCTGCAAACGTCCGCAGGAAACAGCGGTACATCGCCTTCGGTGCGTCGGTTTGAAAGACGACCTCGTGGCCGTCTTCGACGCCATCTTCTCTGTTTTGCACCACGACACGCGTGCGGCCTTCTTGATTGCCCTCTATCGGAAGCGTGCGCGCGCTGCTGCCGGCCAGCGGAAGATCGCGCTCCAGCGAGCTTTCCAGCGCCGGGCCCGCGAGGTCGAGCTCGAGCGCGAGGCTGAGCGCGTTGGCGATCGGCGGCATGATGTAGTGATCGACGATCCCCTGAAGCATCAACACGTGGCGATCTGCGCAGGACCGCCCATACACCTGGGGATCAGCCGATTCGACCGCCCATTGGACCAGCGTCAAAACCGGATCGAGCTCGTCGAGCTGGCGGCCGCGGCTATTGTAGTCGAGCAGCCCTTCGGCGAGCGGACGTACGTTGAGCGGCTTCTCTTTGTACATGATGTTCTCGATCCAGCTGCCGCCCGCGCCGGAGAGGATCATCGCGCGATAACGCGGCTGAAAGGCGACCGCCAAAGGTGCGATCGTCGCGCCCATCGAGTGACCCATGATCGCCACCTTCGAGGTATCGAGCACTGCACTTTGGGACAGCTGTACTCCTGGACAGGCAGAGAAGATCTGAATGTCTTCGAGAAGCTGCGCCGCGAGGATCAGCTCCAGCGCGGACTGCATGACGTTGTCGCGCAGCTTCGCCGGTTCGAGGAAGTTGAAGACCAAAAACTGTTCATCTTGGTTGTTTGGATTCCGCAGGCCGCCGTGGGGTCCGTCGAAAGAAACACCGGCAAAACCGGCGCGTGCGGCTTCCATAGCGGGGCCGGTGCCGGGATCGATCGCCGGACCGCCGTTGCTGGCGCGTTTGCCGCGATCGATCAACGGGCGATCGCCGCCGCCGCCGGTGCGCACGAAGACCAAAGTCGGGTAGCCACTCTCCGGCATCGGCGCGCGCGGAAGCGTGACGAAGACACGCGCACGTTCTTCGTTCTCGTCGCTCGCGCCCGCGAATAAGATCGGCATCGAAACCGTGCTCGAGTAGACACAAAAATCGGCGTGGGTTTCGCGATGGATGAATGGTCCCTCGAAGACCGGACGCACCCGCGACAACACCTCCTCCGCGGCGGCGCGCATCGCTTCTTCGGGATCGCCGGTGGTGAAGATGGTCAGCGCCGCGATCTCGTCTTCAGCGATGCCCGCAGCTTCCAGCGCGCGATAACCCGGTTCGAGCGCGTTTTTCGCCTCCTCCTCGAGCTCGGCGGGCGCGAGATCACCGGCGCTCCGCAAAAGTGCCGCCACGTACCGCGTCTTTGCGCGGAGCGGCACACCTTGGATCGGGAGGATGGCGAACAGATTTGTCGGGCCGAACGGGCGCGCGTCTTCGAAGAATCGCGCGGCGATCGGATGTCGTGCGCCGCCGTCCAGCGGTAACAACACCGCGTGTTCGGCCGCGTTGTTCACGGCGATCGCGCCGTCGAGCGGGAAGAAGATCCCGCCGGACACCGCGAAGCCGTGAGGCTCGGACAACATCTCCAGGCCCTGCGCGACGAGCTCGATGTCGTCGGGATTCGGGAACTTCGCGAGCTCGGATCCGTCGCCGAGATCGCTCGGATAAGGCGCGGTCCACAGCGAACCCCTGCGCGAAAAATCCAGCTCGGCGTGGATCGCACCCTCCTCGCTCCCGCATCCGGCGAGCAGAACGGCGGCGATCAGGAGTCGGTTCGCATCCATCGGAGAAAGTCGATTATGCTCCGGCTGTCGATGCGCACAACCGACAACAGCGTGCCTCGATCGTGGCTCCGCTGTCTCGTTTTCTGCGTCGCGGGGCTCGCAGCGTGCGACGTCTCCGACCCGGAACGATTCCCGCCCGACGCCTCCAGTGATTGTTCGCCGATCTTCGGGCCCGAAGAGACGATCTTCGTCGATCACTCCTGTGAACAACCGACCTGTGTGGTCACTGTCCATCAGGACAGGTGCGAGCTCCACATCCAGGTGAGCGGCTGCACCGAAGAGACGATCAAGGGACACATCGATCGCGAAGGGATCCTGACCTTCGACGACTCGAGCTCCGCCGGCATCTGTCGACCTGTACCTTTGGCCAACGGTGCGCGGATCGGCATGGCCTGCGACCGCACCGCCGAACAAGCGTGCCGCCTGGACTTCTATCCCTCCGTCGATCGCAACGCCGAATTCCGTTTGACGACACTTTCGATCGACACCCACGACTTCCAAGAGCCGATGACCCGGCCCGATAAATTTATGGCGCAATACACGCCGTACATGGGTTGGCTCGGTCCGGCGGCGCTCGTCGAAGATCGCCTCGTCATCGTCAAATACGGCGCGTTCGAATCACCGTTGTGTATCGAGACCACGAGCTCGACGTTCGAGATGGTCGATCTGTCGACCTTCGCCGTCGTCGCTTCCGCGCCTGCGCCGTCGTGCACCATGGACGTCATCGCCGATCCGCTGGGTGACGGTTTCATCGCCGCCTACGGCGGTCTCGAGCCGGCGATCGCCATCTTCGATCGCGCGGGGACGCTGATCCGCAGCACGACCGTCGCCGCGAACGGCATGCAGTTTTTGCTCGAGCTCGACCATAACGCGGGCATGCTCTACGCGTTGATCTCCAGCGACGCGTCGAGCAGTTACGTCGTGAGTTATTCGCTTCCCGATCTGCGGTACCTCGGGACCTCGAATCCGATTCGACATCGCGCGCGTGCGCTCTCTTTCGTGCGGCCCAGTGGGTTGGTGCTCAGCGATCCCGAGCTCAGCGGTATGTTGTTGATGGGCGCGGATCTCACCGAGGCCAGCTCGATCACCCTCTTGTCGACGCGCGGTTCCTCGAACGATCCCGGTGCGATCTTGGTGGCGCCCGATCTCAGCGGAGTCTTCGTCAGCGCGACCGGACGCGACGCCGCAGTCTGGGTGTTGAATCCGATGCGTCCCGATCCGATCGTCGGCGACGGTGTTCCCTACGAACGGCAGATGGTTCCTTGGGCGATGGCGCGCGCGAAAAAGCCCGATCATCTGTGGGTCGGCTCGGTCGCCCGTGATGAGTCGCGCGATGCGCTCTTGGGAACGTTCGACACCGCGGAGTCGCATTTTTTGCCGGGTTTGGTGCGCATCGGACGCGGCGTCGTGCGCGAGATGATCAACGGCGAAAATCACGTCGTCTATGCCGTCCTTCCTTGGGAAGGAACACTGGTGCGCATCGAGCCGACCCGCTAAACGATCGACATGCATCCTTTCGTTTTTGCGACGGCATGGGCGGAGGATCCGCACGAGCCGAAACGCGGCGTGCTCGATGAATCTTGGTATCAAGGACGCGGCGCGTTCGGCGGCTTGATCGCGGCGTTGTTTTTGAAAGCGTGTCAGTCGCGCGTCGCCGATCGCACGCGTGTACCTCGCACGATCACCGTTCATTTTGCGGCGGCCGCCGAAGCCGGGCCGGTGGAAATTCATACGACGCTGGAACGCGAAGGCTCGCGCGTCAGCATGCTCAGCGCACGTCTCCTTCGCGACGGTAAAGTTGTGGCCTTCGCGACGGCGACCTTCGCGGCACCACGTTCACACGCGATCGAATATCAACGCGTCGCAATGCCGAATATACCGGCGGCGCACGAGATCGTCCCGATGCGGCATCCGATGATGCCGGTGTTCACACAACACTTCGACATGCGCTTCTGCTTGGGGTCGATGCCCTTCAGCGGAGCAACGGTCCCCGAGCTGGGTGGTTGGGTCGCACCACATGAGCCGCTCGTCTGCGATCCATCGATGGCGCTCGCCCTGCTCGACTCTTTTCCGCCCGCAGCGATGGCCCTGGCAAATACGCCGATCGCCGGCGCGAGCGTCGACTTCACCATGAGCTTGTTCGCCGAGCTCCCGTTGAAGAATGCGACGCCCGAAGATCAATTCCTCCTGCGGAACGTCTCGCGGATCTCGCACCAAGGTTACACGGAAGAGCTGCGACAGTTGTGGGCCGCAGACGGAACGTACCTCGGCGAATGCCGGCAATTGATGGCTTTGTTTTAAGCGCCGTGTTCCAGGGAATAGAGCAGATTCGAGGCGCCGCGTTTCATCCATAAACCCAAGCCGAGCTGTTGGTAGTGTGGCTTGAGGCGTTTCCTGTACCAAAGGACAGGTCGGCGGTGGATCTCCAGATCGGTGATTTGAACATCGCAGACGCTCGCTACATCTTCTTTGGTGATCGCTTCGAGGTACAGGAAGCCGCGCGTCATGGCGGCGAGGTTTTCGATCGCCGCTTTGGCCTGGCGTGCGTCGAGGTACGGCAACACACCTTGGCAGACGACGAGATCGAAAGACTCTTTGGCGCGCCACGCGGTGATGTCGCGCAGCTCGTGACCGTAACGTTCGGAGGCAAACGCGCTCACGTCGGTGCTGCGATACTTCACATGCGGGAGCTTCTTCTTGAACCACCTGCGCCACAGTCCGGTGCCGGCGCCGATGTCGATCACCGAATCTACGCGGCCACCCGCGAGCCCGATCATTTGCATCACGCCACCGGCGAGACGCGCGACCTCGGCGCTGCCTTGAACACGTGTCTTTTTGTTTCCATAAAAACGCGCGTAGTACGCCGCGTCGAACCGCGAGCTCATCGTTGTGGTATAGAGTACCGCGCACGATGAAGCAGCTCCTCAATCTCGTCGAGCTTCGCGAAAAGTATGTCGAGCGCGAGCGTCCCCTGCCCGCGGACCTGGAAGCGGCGCTGGTGAACGATGAACGCCGCGGCGCTCAACAGATCTTGAAAGCGATCCACACGCGCCGAAAAAAGAATCGCGCGGAGGGACAACGCATCCGCAAGATGTTGAAACACGAGACCGAGCTTTGGGAGTCGGGCTTGACGTTGATCGCGGGCTGCGACGAGGTCGGGATGAGTCCGCTCGCCGGACCCGTGGTGGCGGCGGCGGTGATCTTGCCGGTCGGTTGTCGCCTCGGCGCGGACGACTCGAAGAAACTCTCGGCCGAGGAGCGCGAAGAGCTGGCGCCGCGCATCCGCGAGACGGCGATCGCTTTTGGGATCGGGGAAGTTTCGGTCGAGGAGATCGAGACGCTGAACATTTATTGGGCAGGGATCGAAGCGATGCGCCGCGCGCTGAAAGCGCTCTCGCCTCGGCCGGAGACGATCCTGCTCGATGCCCGCAAAATCAAAGACTTGGATATTCCGCAGCGCGCGATCATCCACGGTGATGGGCTCAGCCTGTCGATCGCCGCGGCCTCGATCGTCGCGAAAACCCACCGCGACGCGATCATGACGGCCTACGACGAGAAATACCCTGGCTACGGATTTGCGCGACACAAAGGTTATCCGGTCCGAGAACATTATGACGCGCTCGCGAAGCTCGGTCCGCTCCCGATCCACCGGCCCTCTTTTGCGCCGGTGAAGGAGGCGTGGGCCGCGCATCGAAATAGGAACGGCGCGCATCGCGGAGGAGCTGCGTGAATTTATCGGCCTCATTCAACGGATCGACGCAGGTCAACCTGCGATTTCTTCGCGAGCTCGGCGTCACCGAGAAAGATCTCGGCTCGCTCCGCGACGATCTCCACAAACGCGATCAGCTCGCCGTCGACGGCTTCAACTACGTTCGTTTCAGCGACGTCGAACGCAGTGCACGTTCGCTCGGCATCGCGCTTCCCACCGATGCGCTGAAACAACTGTTCACCGTCGCGGGCGGCGCGCCGATCACCGGCATCCGCGCAGCAGACACGGATTTTCCGATCCCCTCCGTTTCGGCGAGCGGCAAAGACGCAGCGATCAACTTCGACTCCAATCGCGTGTTGCTCGCCGAAAATGGTGAAGCGAAGATCTCCAAGAAGAGCTCGTGGGAAAATTTCTTCTTGCGTCGCACGAAGACGGACAACGGCGTCGCCGGTTTCGAGATCCACGGCTTCCAGAAACAAACGCTCGCGATCGACGTGCCGAAGAACGGCTCGTTGGTGATCATCAACGCCAGGGGGCATCAGGTCGCGTACAACGTGCGGCCCGCGGAGATCACGCCGGGGATGGTCGACAACAAACCGTTCACCGTGAAGGTGCTCGGCGCGGACAAAAACGTCGTGCTCGAACAGGCGTTCAACTTCGAAAAGACGCCCGGCAATTTCTCGAAGAAGCTCCTCGACGGCAGCTTCACCCAGCGCGCAGCGGATGATCCTTTGGCTGAAAAACCGCTCTTCTCGGTGGGCGACGCGAAAGACAGCGATCGCGTTCTTTTGAAGCGCGACGGCAAATCGTTTTCCGTCGATCGTTACGAGCAGCTGTTGATCCCGCCGAAGACGACCAAACAAGCGTTTCGCGCGGCGAACAACACCACGTTCGAAGTGCACGCGCAGATCCGCGGCTCGACGGAGCTCGACGATCCCAGCTACTCCTGGTTCGCGAACGCGAAGATCACCGGGAGCGACGGCCGCAACATCACGCTCGATCCGTCATTGAAGGAGTCGCGGCGCGCGATCTGGACCAAAGACGGGCTCGCCATCTTCGACCCGCACAAAGAAAAACCGCTCGCGGTCTTCAACCCGTTCTTCGGCGAACCACACGTTCCGCGCTGAACATTCTGGACGTCAGCGCTTACCTGATCCTTCGGACAGGTTGAGCTTCTCGCCTTCTTTTACCTCGAAGGTGTAGACGCGCCGGTATTTGCCTTTCACCACCACCAGGCGGTGCGCGCCGGTGGCGACCTGGAAACGCGAGAGCGGCAACCTTCCGATCGCTTTGCCGTCGAGATAGGCGCGCGCATTTTTGGGACGCCGCAGCTCGATGAACGAGGGCTCCGGTGCGGGCGCGACGAGCGGCGGTGCTTCGATCACCGACTCGACGACCGGGGGAGGCGGGATGGGATCCGGAAGGAGAGGATCCGGAAGGATCGGATCCGGCACGATGATCGGCTCGACCACTACTCGTTCGGGCTCATCGAACGCGAGGAAACGTACGCCGATCACGCCGGCGATCGTTCCCAGCACGAACAACCAAATCAACATGTTCGACCGCGCCGACTTCGGCGGCAACACATCGGTCTGTGCAGGCGGCGCAGGCTCCGCGAGCACCAATTGCGGGAGCTCCATCTCGAACTGCGAAGAATCGAGCGGCTTCGCACCGGTCGCCAGCGCACGCACTTCTTCGGGCGGCGCGATGTCGTCGAGCTCCAGCAGATACGCAGTGTAGAGCTCCTGTTTTTCCGGGAACCGTTCGCGCAAAAACGCCGCGAGCTGCGAGCGGTCGCCGAGCCCGCCTAGCTCGTGCGCCGCGAGCATCAGATCGTCGGACAACACGCGCGCCGACTCTTGGCGCTTACCTGGCATTAAGGACAGGACACGTTCCAATACCGCTGCGAGTTGCGGCGCATGAAACGGCAGATGTTGGATCATCGGGGGTCGATCACCGCTGGCGATCGCCAACAAAGTCGGCGGTACCGTCCCGCGATCGAAGAGCGGCTCGCCGGTCAACAGCTCGGCGAGCAGCGAGCCACAGGCAAAAAGATCAGAGCGCGTCGTCGCCGCAGCACCTTTGATCTGTTCCGGCGAAAGGTAACGCGTCGTTCCTTTGACTACGCCGACCGTCGTCGACAAATGCGACATCTTCGACTTCGCGATCCCGAAGTCGGTGATCTTCACGTCGCCGTCGAAGCTGAGCAAAACGTTGCCCGGCGTCATGTCGCGGTGGACCAGCTCGAGCGGACGTCCGTCGGGCAACAAGAAGCTGTGGGCATAGTCCAAACCTTCGAGCACCTCGCGCATGATGAAGATGGCGAGCGGCGGCGGAATACGGATCTGCTGCACGCGGCAACGTTTCAAGAGGTGAAAGACGTTCACCCCGCGCACGTACTCCATCGCCAAACATTGTTTGCCGTCGACGATCGGCAGGTCGATCACCCGGACGATGTTCCGGTGATCGAGGCGTGACATCACCTCGATCTCCTCGCGGAACATCTTCACGTATTTTTCGTCGGAGAGCAGATCGGCGAGGAGGCGCTTCAGGACCACGCTCTCTGCGGTGCCGCTGCCGTCGTTCATTTGGGCGACGAGAATCTCGCCCATGCCTCCGCGCTGGAGCGTCTCGATGACGGTGTATTCGACCGGCATCACCTCGAACCGGATGCTACCGCAAGAATACGGCCTGGCAATGTGCGCGGATCTCAGCCGGCGGCGCGGTCGATGGAGTCCGCCGTGCGCCCACCGAGCGCGCGCTGGATGGATTCATTCATGCGGCGTTGCGCGAGCTCGAGCGACAGCTGATCGAGCGCGTCGATCTTCTCGCGAATGGCGCGTTGATCCGTGCCCTGCTTGGCCGCTTCCAATGCGCGCACACCCTCTTGAATCCGCGCATATTCCTCGTCGGAAATGAGGGATCTGCTCTCGCGCAAAGCCGTGTCGAGCGCGACCAGGATGCGATCCGCTTCCACGCGATTTTCAGTGAGCAAACGCTGATTCACGTCCTCGTTCGCGAAGGCGATCGAGTCGAGGATCATCTTCTCGACCGTCGCGTCATCGAGCCCGTACGAAGGCTTCACCTGAACCGAGGCCCGCGTGCCGGTCACTTTTTCTTCAGCCGCGACGTGCAGAATACCGTCCGCGTCGACGCTGAACGTCACCAAGACGCGACCCATACCTGCACCCATCGGCGGAATTCCGGTGAGCTTGAAACGCGCAAGCGAGCGGCAATCCGTGGCCATCTCGCGTTCACCTTGCACCACGTGAAAGGTCATCGCGTTCTGCTTGTCCGCGTAGGTGGTGAACTCCTGCGCGGCGTTCGCCGGAATCGTCTGATTGCGGTGCAGGATCTTCTCCACCACACCACCCATGGTCTCCACGCCGAGCGACAGCGCGAGCACGTCGAGCAAGAGGACGTCGTCGCGCGGACCTGTACCACCGAGCAGGTCGGCTTGAACGGCCGCACCAAGGGCGACCACCTGATCCGGATCGAGATCCGAGAGTGGCTTCTGCCCGAAAGTTTTTTCCACGAAGGTCCGCACGTAGGGAACACGCGTCGAACCCCCGACGAGGACGACGCCGTCGAGCTCCGCACCTTCGATGCCGGCATCTTTCAAGACGCGGCGCACCGGTCCCTTGGTGCGATCGACGATCGGCGCGATCAGCCGGTCCATCTCCTCACGCGTCAGCTCGAAAGTGCGACCTTCGATGTCCAATTGGACAGCTGTACTTTCAGTCAGGTGCTCTTTTGCGGCGCGCGCTGCGGCCAATGCGCGAGCAGCGACATCACTCGGCGCAAACGCCGGATCGACGCCCACCTGTTTCAAAAAATGTTCGGCGATGGCGCGATCGAGATCGTCGCCGCCGAGGCGAGAATCTCCGCCAGTCGCGAGGACTTGGAAGACGCCCCCTTCGAGCTTCAATAGGGAGACGTCGAAGGTTCCGCCGCCGAGATCGAAGATCGCGAAGAGGCCTTCTTTTTTCTTGTCGAGTCCGTAAGCCAACGCGGCTGCGGTCGGCTCATTGAGCAAACGCAACACATTGAGGCCGGCCAAACGCGCTGCATCTTTGGTCGCTTGGCGCTGCGCATCGTCGAAGTACGCGGGCACGGTGATCACGGCGCCGTCGATGGCGCCATCGAGCTCGCGTTCCGCGCGAACGCGGAGGACTTTGAGGATCTCCGCGGAGACTTCCAGCGGCGTGACGCGCCGATCTTTCGCGACTTGGAAATAGACCACCGGCCCATCGGCAGTGGTGTCGAAGTGGTAGGGCGTGAGCTCGCCTTCTTTTTGCGCTTCGATCGCCGCGCGGCCCATGAACCGTTTCACCGACGCGATCGTGCTTTCGGATCTCTCGGCGGCCACTTCCCGCGCCTCGAAACCGACTTCGACCTCACCGTGCGGTCCGTACCAAACGACCGAAGGCAACGTCGCGCGCGACTTGGAATCGCGGATCACCGCGGGCGTTCCGTCTTCGACGTGCGCGACCAAGGAATACGTCGTGCCGAGATCGATCCCGACGACGCGTCCCGCGCATTTTTCTTTCGGCGTCCCACCGATCTGCAACAGCGCCATGACTAAGCCTGCTCCTCTAACTTGAAATCGATCCGCTCCAACAGTCGCTCCACAAAACGGAGCTCGTGGAGCAGCGTCACCGTCGCGTCGCGCGATCCAATCTTCTCGTCGAACCAGCTCGCAGCACGATCGAGCAACGCTTTTTTGCGCACTTTCAGCTCGTTGTTCATCGTCTCCAGCTTCTCCGCCGGCGCACCTTCGAGCGACTCTTGCAGCTCGAGCATCTCCATCAACAGTCCTGGATCGTGGATCGTCGTCTCTTCTTTGCCGACGGCCACACCTTCCAGCGACATCAAATATTCCGCGCGGCGCTGCGGATCCTTCAGCGTGCGATAGGCGTCGTTCACGAACACGGTGTGGTCCACCGACAAACGGCGCTCTTCGGGCGCGGCACTGGCAAAACGATCAGGGTGCACGCGTTTGGAGGCCTCACGAAAACCGCGCTCGATCGCCTCTTTGTCGAGCTTCATCGCCCGCGGCAGCCCGAGCGCGTCGAAGAAAGTCGCGCTCTTCGAGATCGGCTGGAGCTTCTCGTCCATTACATGCTGAAGCTTTCGCCGCAGCCGCAATCTTTCGTCGCACGCGGGTTGATGAACTTGAAGCCTGCCTCCATCAAGCCGGTGACATAGTCGAGCACCGTGCCTTGAAGGAACAACAAGCTCTTCGGATCGACGAACACGCGTTGGCCGTACGCATCGATCACATGATCGTTCGGACGCGGGCTCGCTTCGACATCGAGCACGTACGAAAGACCGCTGCATCCACCACCGCGCACGCCGATCCGCAAACCGGATCCCGGAGCCGCTTTGTGGTCCGCGAGATATTTGCCGATCGCCTTTGCCGCGGGCTCGGTGATCTTCACCGTGCCTGTGACTTGCGGCGTCTGGTTGATCACGTTGAGCTCAGCCATGAGTTACTCCTTCGGCTGCGAAGCAGTTTTCTTCTTCCGCCAATCGGCGACCGCAGCCTTGATCGCATCTTCCGCGAGCACCGAGCAGTGAACTTTGACCGGCGGAAGCGCGAGCTCCTCGACGATCTCTTGGTTCTTGATGCCGCTCGCAAAGTCGACGCTCTTGCCCTTCACCCACTCGGTGACCAAAGACGAAGACGCGATGGCGCTGCCGCAACCGAACGTCTTGAACTTCGCATCTTCGATGATGCCGTCATCGCTCACGCGGATCTGCAAACGCATCACGTCGCCGCACGCCGGCGCACCGACGAGACCCGTGCCGACATTCGGGTCTTCTTTGTCGAGCGTTCCCACGTTGCGCGGGTTCTCGTAGTGGTCGATTACCTTCTCGTTGTAGGCCATCGTTATCTAACTCCTAAAAGCCGCGATCGACTCGCGGCGCACATTAAGCACCGTCATTGCCTGGCGCTAATGCGCCGTCCATTGGATCTTTGAAAGATCGATGCCTTCTTTGGCCATCTCGTAAAGTGGCGACATATCGCGAAGCTTCTTCACGCGATTCACCACCAGGCGAATGGTGTAGTCGACCTCTTCCTCAGTCGTGAATCTACCGATCCCGAAGCGGATCGACGAATGCGCGAGGTCGTCACCGACACCCAACGCTCGAAGCACGTAGCTCGGCTCCAGCGACGCTGAAGTGCACGCAGAGCCCGAAGACACGGCGATGTCTTTGATCGCCATGATCATCGCTTCGCCTTCGACATACGCGAACGAGATGTTGAGATTTCCCGGCAAACGTTTCTGCTCATCGCCGTTGATGTAGAGCTCGTCGAGCTCCTTCTTCAAACCCGCGAGCAATTTCCCGCGCAGGCGATCGAGACGTTTCGCCTCCTCGCCCATCTCCTTGATGCAGATCTCCGCGGCCTTGCCGAAGCCGACGATCCCCGAGACGTTCAAGGTTCCACTGCGCATGCCGCGCTCGTGTCCGCCGCCGTCGATCACCGCTTCCAAACGTACGCGCGGATTTTTGCGCCGCACGTAGAGCGCGCCGACGCCCTTCGGTCCGTACATTTTGTGCGCGGACAAAGAGAGCAGATCGATGTTCATCGCGTTGACGTCGATCGGAACTTTACCCGCGGCCTGCACCGCATCGGTGTGAAAGAGAACCTTCTTCGAGCGGCACAAGGCGCCGATTTCGGCGACCGGTTGCAACACGCCGATCTCGTTGTTCGCGTACATGATCGACACGAGGATCGTCTTCTCGGTCATCGCCGCTTCGAGCTCTTGAAGATCGACGAGGCCGTTCTTCTGCACCTTCAAATAGGTGACGCGAAAGCCTTCTTTCTCGAGGCGTTTCGCCGAATCGAGGATCGCTTTGTGTTCGGTCTGGAGCGTGATCAGATGATCACCTTTGCTCTTGAAGTACTCGAACGCGCCTTGCGCACGGATCGCCTCGAGATCGAGCGCGCCGAACTTCGCGGGGATCAGATGCGCGTGTTCCGGATTCTTGGCGATGGTGTCGATCAAGAATTTCTCGGCGTCGGTCATCCCATACATATGGGCGACACCTTTGAGCGCGAGGTTATCGGACTCGGTCGCACCGCTCGTCCAAATGATCTCTTGCGACGTGGCGCCGATCAGCTTCGCGACCTGTTCGCGCGAGTAGTCGACGGCTTCTTCGGCGACCCAACCGAACTGATGCGAACGCGACGCGGAATTGCCGAATTTCTCCGTCAGATAGGGCGTCATCGCCTCGGCAACGCGCGGGTCGACCGGAGTCGTCGCGTTGTAGTCCATGTAGATTGGCAGCTTCACGGTCATGATTCTTTTCCTTGTGCGTGACCGACCGAGTGAAGCCCGGCGATCAACGTCGGCGGCTGAACGGAATGCGGGTGATTGCATTCACCGCAACACGACAAAAGCGTGGACGGCTCGCACACGTTGCACGAGTCGAGATAGGACAGGCTGTCTTCGAGCTCACCGGCGAGTGAGGCGAGCGCCTTTTGTTGCGCGCGGGTCTCTTCCAGCTTGGACTGAAAGATGACGCGGATCTTGCTCATCGCCGCGGGGCCACGTTCCGCATCTTCGAGCTCGCTCAACAGCTCCCGAATTTGGGGAAGCGAGAAACCCAGGAGCTGGAGCTTGTCGATCCACGTCATGCGGACGAGCGCACGTTCATCGTAGAGGCGGTGTCCGCCGTCGGTGCGCACCACCTCGCCGAGGAGGCCCATCTCTTCGTAAAGACGCACTGCGCGAGTGCTCTTGTCCGCGAGCCGCGCAAGATCGCCGATCTTCAGCTGCGCCTCGGCTTTTTGCCGAGCAATGGGGAGCGTTGCGCTCATACGCGTGGCCTCCGTTGCCTTAACCTTTACGTGCACGTCAACTTAGAAGGTAGGAGGAGCTTGACGTTAACGTCAAGTTTGGTGTGAAGACGTGCGGAATGACCCCCGCCGAAGCGGACAATCTCCTCCGTTGGGATGGAAAAGCCGCCGGGTTTTATGAGGTTTATTTCGTCGAGGTCCAAGACCCTGCCCATCACACCGGCTTATGGCTTCGGTACACCCTGCGCTCGCCCAGACGGGGATCCGCCGAGGAAGCGGTCGCCGAGGTGTGGGGCATGTTCTTCGATCGACGCGATCCGTCGAAGAGCTTCGCGGTCAAACAAACAGTGCCGTTTCACCTGGCCCGCGTCGAACGCGAACGCCTCTTTTTCTCCGTCGCCGGTTGCGAGCTGACCCACTCCGGGTGTCGCGGCGCGATCGAAAAAGACGGCAAGCAGCTCGCATGGAATTTGTCGTGGGAAGAGTCGGCGCGGCTGGTCCACTTCCCGTACGCCGCGATGTATTCGGGCGCGCTTCCGAAGACGAAGGTGCTCTCGCCGCATTTTCACTTGTTCGCTTCGGGCAGCTACCGCGCGCACGGCGAGACGATCGTTTTGTCCAAAGAACCCGGACAACAGAGCCATCTGTGGGGAACGGAGCACGCGGAGCGCTGGATTTGGGCGCACGCCAACACCTTCATCGAGGATCGCGACGCCGCCTTCGAAGGCCTCACCGCGGAGACGAAGGTCGGCCTGATCTTAAGGCCACGCCTGACGATGTTCGCGCTCCGTTACCGCGGCGTCGAATATCTCTTCAACAAGCCGCAGCAGCTCCTGCGCACGAACGAGAGCCGCACCGACGCACCCTCCAAAGTAAAGTCGCACTTCCCCGTCGCGCGCTGGATCGTCGGCGGCGGCAACGAAGAGCTGCGTTTTCGCGGAGAATTGTGGTCGGAGCTCTCGCATTATATCGGTGTCCGCTACACTGATCCCGATGGCAGCGGTCGCGTATGCGCGCACAGCAAAGTGGCGAGCGCCAAGCTCGAGATCTTGGTGCGCGACGGCGACTCGTGGCGCGTCTCGAGCACGCTCACTTCGGACGGTGGTGTCGCGCTGGAGTTCGTCGGACGCGAAGCTGATCCGCGCATCCCGCTGTTGTTGTGATCGCAGGGGCGCATGAAGCAAGGAACGCTCGTTTACCGTTTGCTCCGCAGATTCCTGCGCTTCGTCGTCAGGATCTTTTATCGGCAGATCGAGGTCGTCGGTCTCGACAACGTTCCCGATGACGGCCCGCTGGTGCTCGCCGGCAATCATCCAAATTCGCTGCACGATCCGTTGTTGATCATCGCATGCACCGATCGCGTGGTGCATTTCGCGGCGAAAGACACGCTGTTTTCCTCGCGATTTATGCGGTTTTTCTTGCGCAACTTGGGCGCGGTGCCGGTGGCGCGCAAATCGGATCACGGCGATGGCGCGGACAACTCGAAAGCGTTCGACACCTTATTCTCTATTTTAGGTGAAGGTCGCGCCATGGGGATCTGTCCCGAAGGTTTGTCGCACGACGAATCGCAGCTCGCACGTTTGAAGACCGGTGCGGCCCGGATCGCGTTGGGCCTCGCCGAAGCGCGACCTGATCTTTTGGTTAGGATGGTCCCCGTCGGTTTGGTCTACGTCCATCCGAAGAAGTTTCGCTCGCGCGTATTGGTGCAGTTCGGCGCACCGATCGAAGTCGACGAAGCGACCAAAGCGGCGCACCGCACCGATGCAAAAGCGGCGGTGATCGGGCTGACCGAGAAGCTGCAGACGGCGATGCGCGGACTGACGGTGAACGCCGAAGATTGGGAGACGATCCGCGTGCTCGATGCCGTGCGACGACTCTACCAGCCGCAGAAGATCACGCTCGAACAACGGGTGGAGCTGATGCGCCGTTTCAACGCGGTTTATCCGACCGTAAAAGACGAACCGTCGGTGAAAGAGATCTACGCGCGGGTGTCGGTGTGGCTCGACGAATTACACGCGGCGGGTTTGGACGAACGCGATCTGCACCGCGGCATCGGCGGTTTCAGTTACCTCGTGCGTCTGGTGCAACACTTGTCCTTGATGTTCATCTGGCTTCCGCTGTCTTTGCCGGGTGCGCTGGTGTTCTTGCCGTTGTTGGTGAGCATTCGTCTGTTGACGCCGATGGTCACTCCACGCCGCGACGTCATCGCAACGACGAAGTTGGTGTTGGGCATGGTCCTGCACTTTGGATCAGTGGTGGCCATCGCGGCGGTCGCCTTTTGGTTCGGTGGCGCGTTGTGGGCGGTGTTGGCGGTGATCGGTCTGACGATCTCTTTTTTCGCGACCCTGCGTGTGTTGGAGCGGGGCCGCGCGATCTTGCGCGTATTCGGTACGCTCTTTCGTCTTCTGACGCTGCGAAAGGAGCTGCGCGTGCTCTCGCAAGAGCGACATACTTTGAAAGTGATCGTCGGCGAGGCAGTCGATCGTTTTCGTCCAAAAGACATGGTGCCGCTGTTTCCGTCTGAACCTTCTTTGTTCGATGCTTCGGATGCGTGATGGGCGAGCCGGTCGTCGTTTTGTTGCACGGGCTCGCGCGCACGCACCGTTCGATGGACGGCATGCAGCGCGCGTTGGAAACGCAAGGTTTTCGGACCTTGTCGTTGACCTATCCTTCGCGGCGCAATGATCTGCGTACGCTCGCGCTCGATACAGCGGCGAAGATTCGTCAGCTCGCACCGAGCTCAGAATATTTTGCGGTGACCCATTCACTCGGCGGGATCTTGGTGCGGCACATGCGCGATCTGTTGCCGTGGAAACGGGTGGTGATGATCGCGCCACCGAATCAAGGGAGCGCGGTGGCGCGCGTCTTCGCGAAGAACCCACTTTATCGCTGGTTTTATGGGCCTGCGGGCGTGGAGGTGAGCGATTCGAAGTCCTGGCCCGATCCGCCCGAGCCGTTCTTGGTGATCGCGGGGACACGCGGGCTCTCGGTGGAAAATCCGACCTCGTGGCTCACGCGAACTGCCCGCGTATTTCCGCCGGACGTGCCGAGCGATGGAACCGTCGCCGTCGAAGAGACGAAACACCCGGCGATGAGCGCGTTCCGCGAAGTCCATGCGGCGCATACGTTCATCATGAACGAGCCCATCGTGCAGGAGCTGGTGGGAAAGTTTCTGCGCGCAGAGATCTAATGCGTGACAGCGACGGCCCCGAGGCCGGCCAAGGTCTGCGTCGTGAGATTCAGCGTCCAAGTTCCGGCTTCAATTTCCTGCATCTCGGCGCTCATGAGCCTCGCTTCGACTTGTCCCGACGGGAGCTCTCGCAGCACTTCGGGCGGAACGATTCCGCGCTCGGCCTGCGCGTCGAAAGCACACTCGGCATAGACGAAACGTGTGCTGCTGATGCCTTGCGAAAATGCGACGAGCGCACGGCCGGGCCCGGTGCTCTCCCAGGTCGCCTCCAGCGGTTCGCCGCTCGAAACGGGACCGACGATCCAAGATCCCGCACGCAAGGTCTGCGGGACGTTCAGCTCGGCAGCAAACGACGGGACCTCATCGCCTGCCCCCGCAATTCGCACGGGCTCGCCGGGCACCCAACGTACCGCCAGCTCGGCCGTCGCGTAGACGCCGTTGAGCGCACTCGGCGAGACGGAGAGCGTGCTCGTTCCGGCGACGGCGATGATTTCCCCCGCGTGCGGGAACCTTTTCATCTCGTTGCTCGCCTCGCAGAGCAAAACGCGACACGCACCATGAATCTGTTGTTCGCAGCCGAAACGATCTGTTGGGTCGGCCTGAAATCGTGCGCTCAGATGCACGAGACCGAGGCTTTCAACGACTGTAACGATACCCTCGAGCTGCTCGATCGCTTCGGCATCGCTTGGTTGAGCGTCGGCGACCGAAGCATCGAAGCCATTTAGACCTTCGGTGCCGGAATCGGCGCACGACACGACGAAGAGCGCGAGCAAAGCTCCGCGGAACCACATAAAAAGATGGTCCGCGGAGCCGGCTCGTTTGTCCAGAGCGCCTACGTTTCTCGCGTGCTCATCCGGCGAATGCCGCGCAGGATCAACAGCAGCAACATCGCTCCGATGAATGCGACGAAGATCGTGCCGGCGATGCCGCCGAACGGTACGCCGATGTCGAGCGCATTGAAGACGATGCCGCCCAAGAAGGCGCCTACCACTCCGATGATGATGTCACCGACGAGGCCGTAACCACCGCCGACTACCGCGGAAGCCAACCAGCCGGAGATCAAACCGATCACAATCCAGAGGACTAAAGATTCAAGCGTCATAGTGATTGCCAGGATGAGCAATCAACGTGCCGAGCGACAAACCAGCACTAGCTGCGCGCTGCTTGCGGAGATCGGAGCGCTTCGCCCCACCTGATTCGTCCCGTGAGCTGCATGAGGAGGAATAAAGTCATGATCGAAAGGACAGTGACCGTAAGGCCAGTAAAGCCGTCCCAGAAGTGCGCCAGAGAGAATCCGATCAAGTAGACCAGCTGCGCCGCGCCCGCCTCCAGGAAAGCAAACTTCGGTGAGACCACCAAACGCAGATAACTCACCACCAAGAAGACGCTGACACAGCTCGCCAGCGCAAACGCACCGACGACCGGAAGATGATCGACCGAGTAGGAAAACAAGAGGTGAAAGGCGAAAAACGCGCCGCCGAGGAACAGATAGTTCACCGGGTGAATGTCGATCTTCTTCAACGTCGAGAGCACGAAGATGAGGAGGAAGAAGAACAACAATGAGATCGGCGCGGAGTACGCCAGTGAAGAAGCGAGCTCGCCCGGTTGAATCTGTGAAGGTGTCGACATGCCGATCGCGTGACCGGTCACCACCTGCGCGAACTTCCATTTGAGCTGAAAACCTTTTTCAGTGCGATCCTTCGACGACGGCGACATCGTTCCCGCCGGAAAGTCGATCTTGGTAAAGTCGGTGTTCATCGTCAGCTCGAAGTCTTTGAGGCTCGCGACCTGCTGCGCGGGCACGTAGCGCCACTCATCTTTTCCGCGGCTCTTGTAGGCCACGGAGAAGACGACCTCTTGGCCGGGAATGACGGCGAGCGGAACTTCGACGCGTCCCTCGCTCGGTCGCAGCTCGCTGCCGTAGTCGCGTCCATCGACGTAGAAATGGAAGTCATCGTAGACGCCGCCGGCGTCCGGGAATTGGAAGTTGATGCGCAACGTGCCGGGCGTCGCTTCGTGGTGGACGTAGCGCCACAAACCGTTGAAGCGCACGTCATAGAGCGAATACCACATCAAACCTTTGAGCCTTTGATCGAGCGCGAGATCGACGCCGATGGTGTTGGAGATCGGCAGCTGCTCTTTGCTGAAGTCGTCGATGATCGTTTCTTTGATCGTCTTCTCCACGCCGTTCTGCGTCTCGGTGCGCGTCACTTCGCGCGGCGCTTTCCATTGGAACGAGAGCGCGGGCGCGTTCTGATAGTGGGCGCGGCCCCACAGATCATTGATCTCGCCGCCGAGCTTGTCGGTCTGCGTTTCGGAGCGGTGTTGGGTGATGCCACCGAGGATCAACCAGGCGATCGAGGTGGCGACGAAGACGGCGACGATTCCGGAAAGACGAACTGCGGGGTGCATGCACGAAAGATAACGAGGTGATCGGGCCGGGGATGGTCGAAGCGATGAAGGGCCCGCGAAGAAGTTATGGCGAAGTTATGGCACCCGGGAAAAACGGGCGGAAAGTCCGTCCGGCGTCACCCGCGGGTCGCTCAAAAGCTCGAGCAGGATCTCACCGGTTACCACCGTGTGCACTTCGGCGTCGTGATCTAACCTGGTCTTTTGGCTAGGCAGCTTCCACAAGAAAGGAACCCGCTCGTCCTTCTTGCCGTCGAACGCTTTCGATTGGCGCCAAGGATGATCCGCAGTGACCACCACGATGGCGCGATCCCAAGTGCCCGCAGCTTCCATCGCCGCGCGGATCTCGCCGAGCGCGCGATCGGCGAGCGCCAAGTTGTCGATATAACCGCTGACGTTCGACCAGCTCATCACCGTCGTCTTTTGGGCGTGACGGTCGTAAACGCTCGGCGGATGCGGCGCCGGCAAATGGAGATACAACAGACCGTGCTTCTGCTCGCTCACCGCACGTTTTGCGTCGCGCAGAATGTTCTCGTACGACGCGATGTGCAGCGCGCGTCCGTTCGTCGGCAACAGTCCCGCGAGCTGGGCTCCGAGGCTTCCAAACAGTGAATCTTCAGCGACGCGCCCGGTGACCGTTTGATACACCGGCCACCAGCTACAGTGCGAAAGACTCGAGTCGAGAAGTCGACAATAGGGATGGTACCAACCGACGACGCCGGTCTCCATATTCATCTGTTGCGCGCGGCGAAAGACGTTGTCTTGTTCGCTGTACGGAACTTTGCCGCCGTCGATCGTCAAAGTGAGCTCGTTGGGCGCAGAGACCTCCGCATCGGCCACCACGCGCCCGGTGATCAACGAAGGGATCGACTTCAACGTCGCGTTCGACGGCGGGATCGCGCGGGTGGAGGCCACGCTTTGCGCACGCAAACGATCGAATTCCGGCATCTCCAAACCTTCGGGCCGGTGTTCGAATCCCAATCGATAGTCGAGCTCGTCGAAGATCATCCACACCGCGAGCGGCGCCGAAGTGGAAGTGGTGACCACCGAGAGCGGCGGTTCGACCATGCGCGGATCGGGTTGGTGCGTTGCCGCGGCCCATCCACCGCGCAACACCGTGAGCGCTGCAAAAGGCGCGAGGATCGCGACGAAAGCGAGCGCACCGGGGACCAGCTTCTTACGGGCTCTAAACGCGAGATAGGCCAGGGCCAAAGCGATCACACCGAGCAGCGCGAGCCATACTGGCCCAAGGGACAGGATGCGGCCTACGCCGACTTCACGCGGCAGCTTGAGCCGCAGATTGTTGAGCGGAATGGCGACCGCTGCGAGGAAACACAGGAGCCACAGCGGCTTCGCGAGAGGCTTTTTTTCAGCGAGCCAGGAGACGCCGTAGAACACTGATCCGAGGATCAGGACGCCGAGGATCGCCGCCATGAAGTCTTGCGGTCCGGGCAACCGCTTCATGTAATAACCGGAGTCGGCGCCGCTGAACAAAAGCTCGAGCCAGCTCGGCACGAACGCCAAGTTTGCCAGCGAAAAAGCGACCGCCAGCCGGCGTTTCGGCGAAGTCATGCGGTCGCTGCCGGACGCTTCTTCATCGCGTACAACCAACGCGCCGTACCTTCGACGTGTTGCACTTTCACGATGTCGAAATGTCGCGCGGCGATCGCCTCGAACACCTTGTGATCGAGCCCTTCGAACAGATGTTCACGCCCGCGCGAGATGCGCTTGAACATCGAATCCTGCGGCGCGACCAGCTCGATGATCAACAGATCGGTCGTCAGCTCCGCAGCGAGCTCGAGGATATCGGGCAGCGGAATACGCTCGCTGACCATCATGTGATGGATGACGGCGAGCATCATCACGCAGTCGAAACGCCCGCGCGCGCGCTCCAAAAAGCCTGCGTGCTCGCGGTTGCGCCAACCGACCGCGGGCGTCGGCCACGCGAGATTCACCGCGAGCGGAAGGATCGACTGATCTTCGGTACAGGCACGCCGCCAAACCTCACCGACGACCACCGGATCGTAGTCGAGCGCCACCACGCGCGCGCCGCGTTTGGCCGCCATCAGACTGAAAGTGCCCGTGTTGCAACCGACGTCGAGCACCCGCTTCGACTGCGACGCTTCCAGCGCTTCGGCGACGAACGCATCCTTCGCCTTCGCGTGTTCGTTCGTATAATTGTTGTTCGACTCCATGTAGTCGGACCACTTGGAATCCTTCGCCGATTTCGGCGCGAGGGTATCGAGCGATTTGCGGAGCGACTTCAAGATCGACTCCACGATAAACCGCGCTTTTTCAGGCGAATCCGACTTTTTCTTCTCGTACAACTTGCCGCTGTCTTGCGCGCTGGTACTGGCCTCTTTGCCACCGAGCCAGGTGGGGATCGAAACCAAAGTCAGGCCCGGCCCGAAGAAACGTTTGAAGCCGCCGAGCAAGCGATACATCTCTTGCGGCTCGATGCCGTCGCGATGCGTGCCCAGCGTCTGCGCGAGCGAGAGCCCGAGCTCTTTGTTCGCCATCAGCGGCATCAAAAACGTACGGATGAACTGCGCGTACGGGAGCCAGGTCGGATCGAGCGGATCACGCTTCTCAAAGGAGAGGAGATCGACGAAGACCGCTCTGTTTCCATTGAATAGAACGTTGTAGGGCGTCGCGTCTTTGAGGCCGAATCCTTCGGCGAGCGCTTGTTCGGCGAGCTCGAGCGTGAGCTGTCCTGCGCGGTGCAACATCTCGGGCGCCCACTCATAAGGATACGACGCCGGCTCGACACGTTCGTGCTCGAGCACCAAACGCGGCGTGCTGTCGCCGATGATCCGCGCGATTTCTGCGCGGGCGAGCAAAGACGAGACTTCGCTCGCGTCGAGAATGGTCGTCTTCACCAAAGACCTGTCCGCGGTCGCCTGCGCGGCGAGCTTCGACGCGAGAAAGGCTTCGAGATCGCGGGCACCTTGGTCGTCGGAGACGACACGAATGATCCGCTCGCCGACTTTGAAGAGACGACCGGAGGGATCGCGGAAGGAGGCTGCGAGCGCAGTGTCACTCGCAGGCAACATCGATACGTTCACGGGCTACTTCTTTTCAGCGGGAACCGTCGCGGCCACTTGTTCGGGCGCGGGCGTTTTGCCGACCAATTTGAGGAAGAAACGCGAGAATGCGCGGCGCAAGCTCTTGAAATAAAAGATCGCGCCGAAGAACGCCGCCGCGAGCGCTTGCACGATCATCGCGCCGACGCCCGGATCGATGTACGCGAGGAACGCGTCGCTCTTCGTGGCCAACAACAGTCCGATGGAAGTCTCGACCAGAACCAGCGCACCCAGTCGTGCGTAGTCTCGAGCCTGACCTTCCCATTTCACCACCTGCATCGGGGCTTCCTCCTTCTTCAAGCGTAGTCCTGTCAAGAGTGCCGCGCGATCCGACGGACGTTCAACGGTGTTGTTTTTACGAGGCTTCTTGCCCCATCTTCGCAACGTGCCGACGAAGGTCTTGTTCGTCATCGACACGCTTCAAGTCGGTGGCAGTGAGCGGAGCTTGCTGGAGATCTTGAGCGCATTTCGAAGCGTTGAGCCGGTGATGGTGCCCGTTTATCCGGGCAAAGGCGCGACGCTTCACGAGCAATATCGAGCGCGCGGCATCCGCGTCGTTCCGCTCGAGGTGCCTGGAAAATACGCCTTCCGCGAGGCGATCGCGCGTTTGCTTCGCGTGCTCGAAGAGGAGCGCCCCGAGCTCGTGCACACCACCTTGTTTCGCTCCGACGTGATCGGTCGCATCGCCGGACGCGCGTGCGGCCTCCCGGTGATCTCCAGCTTCGTGAACGACAACTACGCCGGTGTGCACTTCGACAGCTTGTCGAAGAAAGGTTGGATCAAACACCGCGGCGTACAAGCGATCGATCTCGCGACCTCCAAGTTGGTGACCCGGTTTTGCGCAAACTCGGAGACGATGAAGAGCTCGAACGCACGTGCGTTGTTCATCGAGCTGTCGAAGATCGACGTCATCCACCGCGGCCGTCCCATCGATGCCTTTGCGAATGTTACGGCGAATGCGCGCGCAGGGCTGGGGATCGCGGCCGATGTTCCGCTGATCGTGAATGTCGCGCGGTTATTGCGGCGCAAGGGTCAGGACGATCTTTTGGAAGCGATGCCGGCGATCCTGGGGCGTTTTCCTCGCGCGCGTTTGTTGATCGCAGGTGAAGGTCCGTTTCGCGCCCACTTGGAAGAGATGATCGCGCGCCTCAATCTGCGCGAAGCGGTGACCTTGCTCGGGTCGCGCAACGATATCCCTGCGCTGCTGCACGCCGCCGACGTGTTCGTCAATGCGTCCGAATACGAAGGGCACCCCGGCGCCGTTGTCGAAGCCATGCTGTCCGGTCGGCCACCTGTACTGTCGGACATTGCCGTTCATCGGGAGATGATTCGACAAGGTGAAACTGGGGCTTTTTTCCAGCTGCACGATGTGAACGGGTTGGCCAGCGCAGTGCTGGATTTATTGCTGGATCCCGCGAAAGCGAAGGAGCTCGGGGCCCGCGCCCAGCGTTTTGGCGTGGAGCGCTTCGACGTGAAGAAGGTCGCTGAGCACCACGAGCGCTTGTACGCTTCTGTACTGAAGGACAGTTCGACCGGTCGGGGAGCCTCACTCCTTGGACCGCTCATTCGCCCGATCGAAAGCTTGTCGCGATCAGCGTTACGTCGATCGCGTGACCCGCACTAAGCAGCTCTCGTTCGTCCTGTTCGCGCTCTTGTTGTCGGCGGCCCCCGCGCAAACGCCGCGGCATGGGTGGGACCGCGTGAAGGACGGCTTGCGCTTGATGAATCGCGATGTCCTAGCCGATCGATCAGAGGCGGTTCCGCGGATCGGTGAGGCGTTCTACTCGTTCACTTCGCAGGCGTTGAGCCGCGAGACGATTGAGGGCTTGCGACGTGCGGGGCTGCGCTACTTAGGCGTGAGCGGACAACACGTTTATACGTTTGTGGTCTTGGCGGAGACTGGTGATCTTTCGGCCAGTATGCGGGCTGCGGGGATCATGGGGACGGCGCGCGTCGAACGCGAGGATCGCTTGGAGCCGGAGGTAGCGCGTTATCTCGGCTCTCGAGGCCGGCTGCCGCGGCCGCTCCGCGTCGGCTTTCATCCGTTCGCCACCGCGGGTGAGGTGCTCGCCTTGTATCCGGATGCGGCCGAAGCGATGCGGCTTCCGCTTGGAAACGAAGCTCTGTTGATGGAAGAGCAGTTTCTGCTGGTGCGCGCCTCGGAGGCGAACACTGATCTGTTGGCCAAGTTGGCGAGCTCGCCGATCGTGGGGCGCGTCGGCTTCGACGCCGCGAAGGTGATGCACAACGCGGCCTCCCGCGCGGCTTCCCGCGCAGATGCGTTGTATGCGGCGCCTTATGGATTGGATGGAACGGGCGTGGTCGTCGGACATTGGGACGGCGGCTCGGTGAGCTCTGGACACCGCGACTTCGGCGGACGCGTGACCAACTACGAAACCAGCGGCGTGAACGATCATGCAACGCACACCGCGGGGACGATCCTCGGATCGGGAACCGGCGATGCCGACGCCAAAGGTTACGCGACGGGCGCGACCATGGTGGCCTACGACTTCTACGGCGACGCGGCCGCCGAACGCCGCGAAGCGAAACACGAACACTATCATCAACACGACAATCACTCTTGGGGCAGCGACGGCAGCTCTTTCGGCGGTTACGACGCGTTGGCGGGAGAGCTCGACGGCGACGGCCGGGACGCGCTGTTGATGGCCATTAAATCTGCGGGCAACGACGGACAACGCAGCGAGATCGTCGATCAGAACTATGGCTTCGACTCGTTGTCGCCGGACTCCACCGGCAAAAATGTGTTGATCATCGGCGCCACGGAAGACGATGGCGCGCTCGCCCCGTTCTCCTCGCGCGGACCAACGAACGACGGACGCGTCAAACCTGATCTTTCGGCCAACGGCTCACAGCTGTACTCGACACTTCCCGGACAAGGATACGGTTCGATGAGCGGCACCTCAATGTCCGCGCCTTCCGTGAGCGGCATGATGGCGATGTTGTCCGAGCTCTACACGCGGACCTACGGCCGGCGTTGGGCGCCCGACGAAGCGCGCGCGATCATGCTGCACACCGTGACCGACGTCTTCCACGTCGGACCCGATTATCGCCACGGTTGGGGCAACGCGGATACATCGGCGGCAGCGAATCTCATCCTGTCCGATGGATCAGTGCCGGGCAGGCACCTGGCACGCGGTGCGGTCCGTGAAGGTGAAAACGTCGAGTGGAAGATGGACGTACCCGCGGGGGCTCCCGAAGTGAAAGTGACGATGACTTGGCTCGATTCGACCGCGCAGAGCACGGCCATGCGCGCGCTGATCGACGATCTCGATTTGGTGTTGATCGATCCTGCGGGAACACAACATTTTCCGTGGACGCTCGATCCCGCGAATCCGTTCAGCGATGCAGTGCGCACGCAGAAAAACGAGCTCGACAACGTAGAGCAGGTGTTGGTCGACGCGCCGGTGAGTGGTGTGTGGACGGTGCGCGTCGCTGGATTGGTTGTGCCCGATCCGATGTTGCGCGTGCAAGGTTTCGTGGTGGCGGCGAGCCACGCGCTCGACCGCACCATCGAACGTGTCGCGGTGACCATGCCGGCGAACGGAATGCAGGTACCGGACGGAGACATGGCCGGTGTGTCGCTGACCTTCGACATGACCTCGGCGCAGCCGATCCGTTCTTTGCGCGCTTATGTCGAGATGCGTTCGGCGCAACGTGGACAGATTCGGATCGAGCTCACCCATCCCGACGGCACGACCGTCGCCATCGAAACTGAAGATACTTCGTCTCGTAGAGACATCTATGCAGTGTTTCCTGATCTGCGCAGTTATGCGGACGACACAACGCTGCTCTATGGTCGACCCGGCAACGGCACTTGGACGCTGAAAGTGATCGATACGACGGCCGGGCAAACGTCTGAGGTGTTGGGCGCCATGTTGGAGCTAGAGATCGACGGAGCGCTGCCACCCCAGAATCAGTCGCCGGTGGCGAACGCGGGCAAAGATGCGTCCGCGGTGGCGGGCGCGAACGTGATGCTCGATGGAACGATGTCGAGTGATCCCGACGGCGATGCGCTCGCGTTTGTGTGGACACAGCAAAGCGGTGCAACCGTGGTGTTGAATGACGCGAATACGGCGGTGCCGGCCTTTGTCGCGCCGGCTTTATCGGAGGATCAAGAGCTGGTCTTTCGTTTGACGCTGACCGACGCGCGTTCGGCGACCGCGCAGGACGACGTGACCATACTGGTCGTTGGTACAGGTGGCCAACCGGCCAACATGCAGCCCACGGCGCGGGTGAACGGTCCGCTCACGGTGGAGTCCGCTTCTCGTGTCGTATTGGATGCATCCGGCTCGTCGGATCCGGACGGCGATGCGCTGGCGTATTCCTGGGTCCAGACGGGCGGTCACAACGTGACGATCGAGGCCGGCTCGCAGGCCACGACCTCTTTCCTCGCACCGGTGGTCACCGAGGGCATGGTCGAGCTGTCGTTTCGCGTCGAGGTCAGCGATGGGCGCGGTGGATTGGATCTCGAAGACATGACCGTCACGGTGGTCCCGCTCGGAATGGCGCCACCGATGATGCCGCCCGAAAATATGCAGATGCGGGACAACGAGGAGCTGCGAGCGAACGGCGTCGTCGGCAATTCCTGCGCGTGTACACATACGTCGACTCGCAAGAGCGACGGAGTTTTCGTTGTCGTGATGATGGTGCTCGGCGGTGCGCTCTTCTCTCGAAAGCGCAGCCGCCGAACGAACGCTAAATTTTAGGGGCGACCGGGTTCTTTGCGGTTCGCGGCTTGCCGCGCTTCGCCGGTGAGCTCCTCGACTTTGCCTTCCGCGGCGAGCTGCTCGTCGTCGATGACCTGACCGATACGATTTTTCACCGCACCTTTCAGCTCCTCGATCTTGCCCTTGCCGCGCTCGGCCGCCTTCGCGGCTTCTTGTTTGCCTTGGCCCTGGAGCTCCTTGAGCTTGCCCTCGGCCTCCATCTGCTCGTTGCCGATGGCCTTACCGATCGTCTTCTTGATCTTGCCGCCGAGCTCTTCGGCTGCGCCTTCACTGCGTTTGCTTGCGTTGCTCATAAAATATTCTCCTTCTCAAAGCGATGACGCGGCGCATTTATCGCAACCCGTGTGCCGCGCGGAATGAGGAGTCTTCTTGTGAGGAGCGAGGCTTTATGGAGCAGGGTTCACGTCGCATGGGATTCGATTCGTCGCTGCTCGCTCGGTGATGGAATCCTTGCCGGGACAACAGCGACGTGCCACGAGGTCTGCATCCAAAGGACGCTCGGCGACGAAGTGTTGTGGGAGGGCGGCCAGCCGCGGATGTCGTGACCGTAGATCTTTTGCCACGGATCGCGCGCGGCGATGCAGCTGCGGTCGAGCAGTGTATCGACCGCTACAGTGCGTTGATTTGGTCGATCGCGCGCCGTTTCTGCACCAACCCCGCCGACGCGGAGGACGCCGTACAGGACGTGTTCATCGCCTTGTGGCGCAACGCGGATCGCTTCGATCCCGAGCGCGCCTCGGAGGTGACCTTCGTGGCGATGATCACCCGGCGCCGCCTGATCGATCGGCGCCGTTCCGCAAAACGCCAGGGAACGCCGGCACCTGAGGCTGATCTTTTGGCCATGCCGAGCCGGGACGATCTGCGGATGGAGAGCGCGACCGACGCAAAAGTTGCGAATCAAGTGATCCAAGAGCTGCCCGAAGAACGACGTAAGGTGTTGAGCCTCGCGATCTACGAAGGACTGACCCACGACCAAATCGTCAACGAGACGGGACTGCCGCTCGGCACCGTAAAATCTCACATTCGCCGCGGGCTCTTGAGCGTCCGGGAGAAGCTCGGCGAAGTGTTCGGCGAAAAACAAAGGAGGGTCGCTCGATGAGTGATTCTTCAGCGCGTCTCGAGGAGCTGCTCGTGGAGCAGACCGATCGCGATCTCGACTATCAAGAAACCGCGGAGGTCCAGCAGTTGCTCCGGCAATTGCCGGAGTGGAGCGAGGATGACGTCGAGCTCGCGGCCGCGGCGACGCTCGTCGCATACACCGCTTCGCGCGCGGAGCCTTTGACAGAGATGCCGGGCTCGTTGCGCGAGAAGATCTCTCTGCAAGCTCAAGCGCATTTCTTGTTGGAAAACGACGAGCCCGCACAGCCGCTCGCGCGCAGCGATACGATCAAACGCCCGCCGGAAGAGCCTCGCGCGGAGGTGATCTCGATTTTTTCGCGCACCCGGATCTTGATCGCGCTCGCCGCTACGATCGCCGCGATCACCGTGCTCGGATATTACTTCTTGCGGTCCCAATCTCCCGCGGCTGGGGCCGGCTCGGTGACGATCGCTTGGACCGCAGCCGGTGACGCGCTCGGCAAGAACGCCACCGGCGGCGTCGTGTGGAGCAACGTAACGCAGACGGGATACATGCGATTCGTCGGCCTTCCCAAGAACGACAAGGCCGAGCTCCAATATCAGCTGTGGATCTTCGACGCCGATCGCGATGAACGGTACCCCGTCGACGGCGGCGTCTTCGACGTCGACTCCGACGGCGAAGTGATCGTGCGCATCGATCCCAAGATCCGCGTTCACCAAGCAACGATGTTCGCGGTGACGGCCGAACGCCCCGGCGGCGTGGTCGTCTCCACCCGCGAACGCCTGGTCGTGCTCGCCAAAGTCATCTGATTCTCATTCCTTAGCTCGCTCCCTAAAATTTTTTGCGAAGCGCTGCATCCAATTTGGAGGCTGCGGCGAAGACATCAACGTTCCCTCACAATTCAACAATCACAAAGGAGCGATGTCTCTTTATGCCGAGCCTCATTCTTCGATCGCACTCTTTCCTCGGTCTTCTTTTTTTCGCGGCCTCCGCCTGCCAAACCGGCGAGATCGATACGAACGCTCCGGCCAGAGCATCATTGCGCGCGATGCATCTGTCGGTCGGTGCACCGAACGTCGACGTGATCACCGGCGGAGAAGTGGTGCTTCGGGATCTCGCGTTCCGCCGCACGTCGAAATACGTCGAGCTCGATGCAGTTGTTGCGACGCTCGACGTCGTTCCCGCTGGAGCGCCGATCGAGCAGCGTGTGTTGAGCGTTCCGGTGAATTTAGAGGGCGGAAAACAATACACGGCGGTCGCGTTCGACGCCGTCGCGAATATTCAGGCGCTCTTGCTCGAAGACGACGCGGGCGCGTCGCTGGGCGCGGGTTATATGCGCGTGCGCGTAATTCATACGGCTGCGGGCGTCGGCAAAGTCGACGTGTGGAGCTTGCCGGCACAAGGCGGCGGGTCGCTGGTCTACGACAATGTCGAGCTCGGCGACTCCGGTCCCTATCTCGATCTGCCGATCGGTGCTTACGACTTCGGGATCGATGTGAACGACGACGCGCGCCCCGAGCTGATCTTCCCGGTGCCTTCTTTTGCCGCCGGAACGATCGCCAATATTTTTGTCGTCGCCGACGCGTCTTCCAAAGTGACTTTGGTCGCCCAAGTGCAGGCCGGCGCGATCTTGGAGATCGAAGAGAAACAAGAAGTCGATCCGATGCCGGCCGGCGATCCCGCGAACCTCCGCGCGATCCATCTTTCGCCGGACGCGCCCGCGGTGAATATTTTCGCGAACGGCGCGCGGGATGCGGCGGTGAGCGACCTGGCCTTCGGTACAGGGACCGGCTATCTCGAGCTCGCCTCGGGCGACTATCGATTCGATATCTCACCTGCGTCGCTCGACCAGAGCGTGTTGCGCATCGATGATGTCCGGCTCGACGAAAACAAAAAATATACAGCAGTCGCGATCGGTGAAGTTTCAGCGCTGCGTTTCCTCGCGCTCGAGGATCGTTTGGAAGGAGTGCCGGCGGGCCAAATTCGGGTCCGGGCGATCCACGCGGCGGCGGGTGTCGGCGCGGTCGACATTTGGAATATCCCCGCGCGCGGTGCACCGTCCAAGCTCTACGACAACGTCGATTTCGGCGCGGCCGGAGACTATCTCGAGCTGCCGGCGGCGTCCTACGCGCTCGGCCTGGACGCGAACGAAGACGCGCGCGCAGATTTCATCTTCGACCTTCCGGCCCTGGCCGGAGGTACAGTCGCGAACATCTTCGCTGTGCGTGACGGCGCGGGTCAGGTCTATCTGCTCGCCCAGCTCGCCGATAGCTCGCTGGTGAAGATCGACGCCCGCGATCTCACTCCAGCACGCGTTCGCGTCGTTCATCTGTCGCCGGATGCACCCGCAGTTTCGGTGTACGCCAACGAGGTCCCGAGCGCGGTGATCGACGATCTGCAGTTCCGCAGCGGCACGAGTTATGTCGAAGTTCCGAACGGCAACTACACCTTCGACATCGCGCCGGCTCGCAGCTCGCTGGAGAGCGCGGTTTTACGCGTCGATCTCGCGTTGCTCGCGAATCGTTCGTACACCGCTGCCGCAATCAACTCCGTATCCACCCTCGGCGTGCTCGCGCTCGAAGACGACTTCTCCACCGTGCCCGCGGGCATGATCCGCGTGCGCGCCGTTCACGCCGCGGTCGGTGTCGGACGCGTGAACATCGTCAATGTTCCGAGCGCAGGTGCGCCGTCGACGTTGTTTGCCGCGCTCGACTTCGCTTCCGCGACCGATTACCTCGAGGTCCCTGCGGGCACGTATCGTTTGGGGATCGACGTCGACAACGATCATCACCCGGAGTTGCTCTTCCACCTGCCCGAGCTCGCGGCGGGAACCGTGGCCAACGTCTTCGCATCCGCGGGAACAGCGGGAGACGTGGAGCTGATCGCCCAGCTCAACGACGGAACGGTCGCGCGCGTCCCTGCCCGGTGATCAGCTGAAGATCAGGGTTCGATGACAGTGCCATTTTCGTCTGCGCACTCCATCGTGGCTTCATCGCGCGTCTTCGGGGAGTAGTACCAGTCGACGATCTTTTGCGCAGTATCGTCGAGCACCTGGCAGCCGAGCACTTTGCCCGCGTCGGGGCAGGGGCCGTCGATATACTCGGCCTGCGCCGCTTCGCACGTCATTTTGAAGGCGATCTCCGGAGTCGGCAGCTTGGACTCCCGTTCCTGGCAGCGCGCCTCCGGGGTTGGGCCGCCTTGTAAGTTGCAACCGTCGACATCGCCCGTCCCGCACGCGGACGCCATGGTCGCCGCTGCGAACGCGAGATAGAGATACTTCGACACTGTTGTTCCTCCCATTGATGAGAGGAATGTATCGATATTTCGAAAGTCAGCAAGGCGGCCAATTTAATACGCCTCAAAGCGAAGCAAGCTTCAACGAAACAGACGAACGTCGAGCTTCCAGGCAATTCGATTAGCCGATTCGAGCGAGGAGCTTCTCGAGCTCATCTTCGAGCTCGAGCTCGCGACATGCGCTCCTGATCTCTTCGAGGTCGGCGTCAGGATTTGCTTCGAGCACAGCCTCAACGTCGCGTTTGTCGGACGGCGAGCCCGCATAGAGCTTCAGAGCGACGAGCTCCGCGAGACGCACATACACGAACGGATCGTTTGCATCTCCGCTCTTGGCCGCATTCGTGACGACTGCGCGTCCGGGCCGCGTGCGAAAATTTACGATTTGCACGAGTCCCGGTGTGCTCGGATCGCGAATATTTAGGACTCCATCGATCGGATCGTCTGCGTCAGGCGCATTCTCCTTCACCTCGAAGCCGATGCCGCGGAGGCACTCCGCCAGCTCGCGCAGCTTCGTATGAAAATCGACGTATGTGCCAAAGTCGAAATCTTCTGTTGCCCGAGGATAGCCGCGGTGGGCCAACGCCATGGCTCCGATGACGACCGCTTTGATCCCGAGCTCCGCAGCGATCTCCGAAACCTTGGCTGCGGCAACGAGCAGGGGCTCCGCGTCTTTCGTGGAATCCAGAGTCACGTTGTCATCTTCGGCTTGCGGCTTTTATTGACCAACGCGGCTTGGACACGACCCGCGCGCAGCGCGGACGCCATGCGCTCGACCGAGGTCATGGCGTTGAGACGTTCCTGCTCCTGAGCCTTGCTCGCACGCATGCTCGCGCTCTTTCGGCGTTTCGCTTCGCGCGCTGTTTCGTAGGCGCTCACCTTCTGGAGCATAAGGTGGCGACGTGCACGCCGACAAGGCGGCGATGTCGCGCGATGGCGAAGCGCGCGAGGTTGACGAGATTTGCCCTTGGTTCCGGATGTTTCGGTGCGCACCCGGTCAGCGAGCGCTGAGCGCGCGGAGGATTGCTTGTTCGACCGGATACGCGCCCTGTTCTTTGAGCGCGAACGGTTGTTTCATCAACACGGCCGGCTGCGCGAGAAAACGCGGCTCGGATCCGCGGTGCGCTTGCCCCGCGTGCACCGTAAACGGATGACACAGATACACGGTACCTGCACTGCCCGTCGCCAGCGCCACACGGCGGTGCGAAGTCGCATCCAGCTTCCCGGCCAGCTCCATGAACGAAAGGCCCGCATCGCCTTCTGCCGCAAGGATTCGCGCGACATCTGCGTGCGAGCCCACGCGCAGGCGCGCAGGCGCATCGTGCTCACCGACATCGGAGAACAAGAACAACATCAACAGCGCACGCCCCTGTGAACGCAGGTTGATGCGCCACGGGTCCGCGGGATTCGCGCCCGGAAAGCTCGCGTCGACGTGCCAGCCATCGTCGTTCGGCGGATCGGCGTGCGGAAAACGCACCACGAACGATCCCAGACTCCCCCGCGGCAACCACGCTCCCGGTCCGACCAGCTGATCGAGCACCGGGCGCAACACCGGTGAACGCAGCGTTTCCAGGAACGGCCCGCCCACATATTCGCCGAGGCGCACCACCGGTTTCGTCCAGGTCGAACGATCATCGGGGTCGAAGCCGGTGTCCCTCCACAGGAGCTGCCGTGCTTCCGCCGCTACTGTCCTGGAGAACACATCGTCGAGGCGGACGAAGCCGTCCTCGATGAACATGTGCACCAGGCCATGGTCTAAGAGATCAGTGGTCATACCAGGTCAGGGTGCGATCGACGGAGATCATCGGCACATATTCGTGCGCGAAGGCCGCCCCGATCGGGACGTTGAAACCTCCCGGTGTGCACTCGACGACGCTGACATGGCTCGACTGGTAGATCTGCACCCAGGCGTGGTTCAGCTTCCAATCTGCATAAGCGCCGGTCACGAATCGCGCATTGACGCCTTGTCGCAACAACTGCACCCAAGTCCACAATGCAAAGTCTTCACAATCGCCCTGTTGTACTTCTTCGAACTGTGCAGGTGGGATCCAGGTGTCGGCTTCACCGTATAGACGTTCATCACTCTCGTAACGGCAAGAATTGATGAAGGCGTCGATCTCGTTCCAATTCCGCGTCGACACCTTCATCGGCGCACGCAACACTTTTCGCTTCCACTCCATCTGCGCGAGCCGGCGTGGCGGACGCGCTTTTCGACCCATCCAGTGCTGTTTTTGCGGACGTTTTCCTTTTTCGACGATCTGCTCCAGCCATGTTTCGAGCTCGGAGCTCCGGCCGGATTCGCGCAACATGGTGAGCGCGTCGCGGTGTTGTCCGAGCCGCAGGTAGTGCCCGGACAACAGACTTTTGGTGCGGAGATCGCCAGGATGCGCGTCGAGCTGCTCGCTGCTAAAGCTGGCTGCGATCCGGAAATCGCCGAGCACCCCGGTGACCCACGAATGCCAGAAACGCGCTTCGACGTCGCTGCTGTCGTTATAGGACCACGTCTCCGAATAACGCTGTGCGCTCTCGAAGTTTCGTTGATCCCGAAAACGCTCGAACGCATAGCGCAAAAATCGCGAATCGTTGTAGCCGACTGCGTAGAGTCGCTCGAGCAAAAAGTCGATGTCGAGCTCGCGCTGTTCCCACGACTTCAACGTGATGAACAGCTTGAGCCAACCGAGCTTTCCGCGCGATGCAGCCGCCTCCAACGAACCGATCTGCTCTTCGATCGTCGCCACTAAAAACGAACGAGGCCGCTGCCCCAGGTGAAGCCGGCTCCGAACGCTCCGACAGCGAGCAGCTGTCCGCGCTGCAACCGTCCGTTGCGGACACATTCGTCGAGCGCGATCGGAATCGACGCCGCGGTCGTGTTTCCGTACTTGTCGATGTTGTTGTAAACCTTCGTATCCGGCAACGACAGTGCCTTCTGCACAGCTTCGCTGATACGCAGATTCGCCTGATGCGGAATGAACAGATCGATATCATCGATCTTGAGCTTCGCAGTGTCCAACGCGAGATGGACCGCTTCCGGCAACTTGCGCACTGCGTGTTTGAACACTTCGCGGCCGTTCATCCGCGGATAGTGACGCCCTTGTTGGAGGGCTTCGGTCGTCAAACGCGGGATCATGCGCGAGGCCGGCAGCTCAACCCACAGCTCTTTCGCGTATCGGCCGTCCGCACCGACATGGGTGGTAATGATTCCGGTGTTTTCGTCGTCGGTCGCGCCGAAGATCACCGCTCCGGCGCCGTCGCCGAAGATGACGGAGACGTCGCGTCCGTTCGTCGAGATGTCGAGACCGGTGGAGTGCACTTCACTGCCGACAAAGAGCACCTTCTTGTAGATGCCGCTCCGGATCCAGGCGTCGGCGATCTGCATTCCGTAGACGAAGCCGCTGCATTGGTTGCGCACGTCGAGCGCAGGCACGCCCGGAATCTCCAAGTGTGCATTCAACAAACATCCCGAGCCGGGGAAGTTGTAGTCGGGCGAGAGCGACGCAAAGATGATCGCGTCGATGTCTTTCGCTTTGAGGCCCGCCATATCGAGCGCGCGCTCGGAGGCGATCTTCGCGAGATCGGATGCGCCGCAATCTTCTTTGATCCAGCGGCGCTCTTTGATGCCGGTGCGCTGCTGAATCCACTCGTCGGTGGTATCCATCAGCTTCTCGAGATCTTTGTTGGTGACGACGTTATCGGGAACGTAGTGCCCAGTTCCAAGGATGCGCGTGCGGGTTGCCATGTCGAGGTACCCGGTAGCGTCGAGCATCTTAAAATGCAACGAAGACCGCAGCCTAGCGCGACGCGTCAGCCAAATAAGCGAGCGCCGCCTGAGCAATGCGTTCGCTCGCGCGCCCATCCCAAAGCTCGGGCACGCGACCCGCTTTGCCTTCGCCGCGCAGGATTTTCAGCGCTTCTTTGACGATGCGCTCCGGATCGGTGCCGACCACGACGTTCGAGCCTTCGTCGACGGTGATCGGCCGCTCCGTATTTTCGCGCAGCGTCAAACACGGGATGCCGAGCGCGGTCGTCTCCTCCTGGAGCCCGCCCGAATCGGTGAGAACCATCTTCGCGCGCGTCGTCAGCGACATGAACTCGAGATAACCGAGTGGATCGATCAGCGTGATGTTGTGCGCGCTCTCCAGCGTCTTGCCCGCGCTCGTATCTTTCATGCGGGCGCGCGTGCGCGGATGCACCGGAAAGACGATCGGCAACTTCTCTTGAATCTGATGGAGCGCGGTGAGGATGCGCTCGAAAGTCGCGGGGTCATCGACGTTCGACGGACGGTGCAAAGTCAGCACCGCATACTCGCCGGCCTTCAACAAAAGTTTCGACGGCATGTCGAGGTTCTTCGCCGCCTCGAGGTTCATAAACAAGGTGTCGATCATGACGTTGCCGACACGCACGATGCGTTTCGGATCGCGTCCTTCGGCGAGAAGATTTTGATCCGCATCCGCGCTCGGCGTGAGCAAGAGATTCGACACCACGTCGGTGACGCAGCGATTCACTTCTTCCGGCATGTTCCAGTCGCGGCTACGCAGCCCCGCTTCGATGTGGCCCACGGGAATGAGCAACTTCGACGCGACGAGCGCGGCGCCCATAGTCGAGTTCACGTCGCCGACGACCAGCACCATGCGCGGCTTCAGCTCGAGAAAAACTTTCTCGAGACCGATCATCACATTGGCCGTTTGGACAGCATGCGATGCGGAGCCGACGCCGAGATAAACCTCCGGCTTCGGCATCTTCAGATCGTCGAAGAACACCTTCGACATCGCGTCGTCGTAGTGCTGCCCGGTGTGGATGATGTGGTGCAACACGCCGAGCTGTTCGAAGGCGCGGTGTACCGGCGCGGCTTTCATGAAATTCGGCCGTGCGCCGACGATGGTGAGGATCGGTCCCGACATCGCCGCGATCTATACGCGGTTCGCGCGTCCCGTCGAGGGGGTGACTCGCGCGGGGCGAAAAGGCACGCCCGGCGGCGCGGAATACGGGGTCGAGCCCGGGCTCAGCTCGAGGAAAGAGCCGAAATCCAAGCCTCGATCTCCGGCGCTCGAGTTTCCCTGGCCACAAGATCAGGTCCCAAGCTGCGCAGATAATCCTCAGTCCGTAGCCCGCAGGTCACCGCACACACCGGGCAACCGAATTCGCGCGCCGCGCCGATGTCGAGCTCGGTGTCGCCGATCCAAACACTGGTGCTCGGCTCGAGCCCCAACGAACGCACGCGTTCCACTTTGCTGTGCATCCCGCGATCGACCGCACACGCCACGACCTCATCCAACAAATCGCGCACGCCCAGCGCATGCAGCTGCGCATCCAAACGTTCCGGCGATTGCCGCATCGTCGCCAACACCAGCTTCAATCCACGCGCGCGCCAACTCGTCAGTGTTTCGCGCACCCCGGGCTGAACGCGATCCAACAGCAACATCTCCGGCGCTTCGATCCGCTCCATCCATTTTGTATAGAAGACCTCGTAGATCGCGCCCGCGCCGCTGGCCGCGAGCTGTTTTCTTCGATCATCCCGGGAACGTTTCATCTCCCAATAACGATCGGGCGACATCGGCTCAAAGCCGTGCTCGCGGAGGATCGCCGCATACACCGTGTAGTGTCGCTCGCGCCCTTCTAGGATTGGGCCGTCGAGATCGAGAATGACCGTCGAGATCAAGCGGCGCACACTGCGTAGATCTCGGCCGCGTGCTCGGGAAAATCTTTGCCGAGCTCGTAGAAGCCTTCGATCATCTCTTCGGTCCAATGATCTTGGATCTGTTTGTTCGACAGCGGCTTGAAGAACACGCCGCCCAGCTCGATCGCTTTCAGCCCTGCTTCTTCGATGTCCGCGCGCAATGTCGCCGGCGAATAGACGCGGCGGTGGCCGAGCGCCACGTCGCGCGTGTTGAGATCGTTCGGCTTCCCGAGCAGCCCCATCTTCACCGCAGCGAGGCGGTGGATCGAGCTCGCGTTCGGCACGCCGAGCAACAACTTCCCGCCCGGCGCGAGCCACGGCGTTGCACGTTTCAAGAGGCCGACCGGATCGTCGACGTGCTCCAGTATGTGCTCCATGACGATCGTGTTGTAGAGCTTGTTCGGGCGAAACTCCTCGAACAAAGAATGCACTTTCACCAAACGTGGATGCACCGGGATCTGCTCGAGTAGATCCGCCGCACCTTCGACCGCCGTCAGCTCCTCGAAGTCGGCGACCAAAAACTGCGTCATCTCGCCTTCGGCCGGGCCGAGCTCGAGACCGTAGGGCCCCTGAATATGCGGCTTCAAGGTGCGGTAGCGAAAACGGATGAGGCGTTTGTCGAAGTCGAGCTGTTCTTTCAAATACCAATTCGACAGACCTTCGACGCGCGCTTTCTCTTCGGTGATCATGACCTGGCCTTTCGTACAGCTTCGATCTCGCGCCGCAATCCTTCTTCGAGCGACATGAAATCCCATCCGCCCAACACCTGCACCATGCGTTGGTTGTCGAAACGGAGCGAAGTTTCCGGGCGATTCATCGGCACGCGCCGCACTTCACCGCTGTATCCGGTGAGCCGCACCAACATCTCCACCAAAGCGCCGATGGTGACCGACGAGCCGCGCACGATGTTCACCGGCGATTCGGTGGTGTCGAGCATCGCCGCACGCAGCGTCGCTTCGGCCACATCTTCCACATACAAGAAGTCGCGTTCCGCGAAACCGGCCCCATAAATTGCGGGCGATTCGTTGTTGAGCAAAGTGTTGATCGTCAGCGGGATCAACTTTTTGTACGCCGCTTCACCCGGACCGAAGATGTGTCCGTAACGGAGCACGATCGTCTTCGCACCGTTCTTCTCGCCCCAGACACGGACCAGATGTTCGCAAAAGAGCTTCGAGCTCCCATACAGCGAGACGGGCGCGATCGGCGAGCTCTCGCTCAACACCGCAGCCGGGGCAGGTGGCGCGTAGACATCGAGCGTGCTCGCGAAAACGATGCGTTCGGGCTTCGAGGGCAACGAATGTAGAGAGTCGAGCAGACGCCGCGTGCCTTCCAAATTGTCGCGATAGATCTCTTCGATCTGATTTGCAGTGTCGCCGGACTTCGGCGTGAAGGCGCCGAGGTGGAAGATCACGTCCAAACGATCGACCCCGGCCTTGCGCCACGTCTCCGCCGTGAGCGTATCCAAGGAGGCAACGACGTCACCTGTACTTCTGGACAGGGTGACCACGCGCAGCCCGGCGACACGTTTCAACCGTTCTACGAGGTGTGCGCCGATGAAACCGGTCGTCCCGGTCACCAGGGCGACTTTGCCTTCCAAGCTGCTCATTTGAGGAGTCGCTCCATTTCGTCGAGCTTCTCGACGGTGGTCAGCACCGGCTCGATGTCCATACCGCGGATCCACACCAAACCGTCCGGCAGCGGGTTCACCCGTTTGGCGAGCTTCGGCATACGTTGGTCGAGCGCGAGATCGGTGTAGATCTCCGGCATATTCAAGCCGGCTTTGGTGAAGAAATAGTGGGTGGTGAAGAAGCGCCCGATGTTGATCTCCGTCGGGTTCGGCACGCCGGCCGCGTCGTAGGTCATGTCGACGCCGAAGATGCCGTGCGGTGTTTTGTCGATCATGTGGATCGCTTCTTGAGCGATGCGATCGACCTCCGGATCCGACAACGTCACGCCGACGCCGGTCACACCTGTCACTCCGGACAGGGTGCGATTTCCGAAGTGCCAGCTCCTGCGCGCACGCGATTGTGCGACGACCAGCTCGCCCTGATACCAGATCGACAACCAGGTCACTGTCCTTGCGGTCAGGTGCACGGAAGCGGTGAAGTCGCCCCAACCTTGGAAACGATCGATCCATGCGCGCGCAAAATCGAAGTCCGTCGCCGGCAAGGCGCCGCGCCCTCCGCCGCCGGTGATCGCGCGAAGCCAGATCTTGCTACCGAAACGTTCGAAGGCGGTGCGCAGATCGGCCGGCGTGTTCACCAACAAAGACTCGGGCACTTTGAGCCCGGCTTTTTGCCAAATGGCGTACGACTTATATTTGTCGACGCAGCTTTCGATCGTCTGGTGCGAGGGCAAGAACAATTTGACGCCGAGCGCTTCGATCTCGTTCCTCAAGGATGAGATCGCGAGCACTTCCGAGTCGTGCTGCACGTGAAGAAAATTCGGACGCGTCTTCTCCAACAAACCGAGGATCGCCGCGGGATATTCGGGCGCAGATGCCGGAGGAATCACGTGTTTTTCGTCGACGTCCGCCAAAAACAGATCGGACGGTACACATGACATGCCAATCAAATGTGCAGCGCGCGAGGACTCCCGCAGCGAACGAATAAAGTTGTTCGAAGGCGCTCCGCCGGCTCCGCCGATCTGAATCTTGATCACAGAGGAGGCGTATAAGCGGAGCATCGCGCCGTTGGCAATCGCACGCTTTCTGTGGATGGTGCGCGCGGGGGATCATCATGAAGCTTCACCGGATCGGCGCCTTGTGCGCCCTTTTTGCCACGTCGGCCTGCTCCACCGCGAAATACGCGGCCCAGGAAGAGGAAGAAGCGCGACCTGCGCCGCGATTTCCAACGCAGACCCAGCTCTCCGAAATCGCCAGCGTCCCGCTCACCGCGCCGGCACAACCGCGCGAGACCTTGGAGGTCGAGTCGTGGCCTTTGGTCGGTCCATTTTCCTCACAAGCCGCGCTCACGCCGCATCCGAGCGACACCAAGATCGGCGCGTTGTTGGTGGAGCGTGCACAGACCAAAGGTGTGGAGACTTCGGAGGCCATGGCCTGTGTCGCGCGCGAAGTGGGCACGTTTTATCTCGAGCACAACAAATATCCCGCCCCGGCGCTCGAGTCGTTCATCACCGGACGTTGTGGCGCGCCCGTACTTGGAGTGGGGACCAACACCTTTGGGAACACGGACATCGAGAAACGTTTCACCGAAGCCGAGCTCTTCAAAGCTTGGCAAAATGATCTGGAGAAGATGATCGACTCCAAGCTCGATCGGGAGCGCCCCGCCGGCGTGTGGTTCGGCCGCAAAGACAAACGCGCTTACTTTTTCCTCACGCAGGGCCCGAAAGAGAGCGCGATCGAAGCGGTGGTGTCCTCGACTGTGACCGCGGGCCAATTCACCGTGCGCGGCAAGATCCTCATGCAGGCCACGAATATTCGCGCGCTGGTGAACATCGGCGAATATCGAACCGCGGAGTGTTGGAAGAACAACGAGCTGACTTTGCCCGCGTTCGAGGTCACCTGCCCTGCTGATCCGAAGGACAGTATGGCTTGGATCGAGGTGGTCGCCTTTCCGCCCGGCCGCATCATCGGACCGAGCGTGGGCAACATTCTTGTCTCACCGAACGGCTTCCCTCCGAACGCATATACGCGCCCGAAATACGGGGCGGACAACGCCGTCGCCGATTCGAACGGCATCAACGCGCACCTCGTGCCGGCGATCAATCGGGTACGCGCCCAAGCCGCGCTGCGCCCGCTGGAGCTCGAAGCGAAGCAGAGCGCGACCGCCGCGAAAGTCGCGCAACACTATTTCGCCGCGGCGTCGGGCCGGATCGATCCCACGATCGCCGACGTCGTCGTGCTCGGTGTCCGCGCCGGGTGGAACATCAGCGACATGATCCGCTACGGCTTGTTCACCACGGCCGCGAGCGGCATCGGCGGCAACATCGACGATCTCTTGTGCTCCGCGCTCGAACGTCCTTTCGGCCGCGAAGTGTTGCTCGATCCGAACGTACGCAAACTGGCCCTTGGACCAGTATGGTCCGACGAGGAACAATATTTCGGCGCGATCATCTCCACCTACGCGCTCTTCGAGCCCGAGGATCAGCAGCAGCTCAAGTGGCGCGTCTTCGATGCCCTCGGCAAACAGCGCGCACGCGGCGGGATGGGTGCGCCGGCTTTGCTCGCGCCCATGGAGGAGGCCACGAAAGCGATCGTCGCTGCCGTGGAATCGGGCGAGCTCACTCCACGGCGCGGCCTGCAACGCCTGATCGACATCACCGCGCAGGCCCTTCCCTATCGAACGGTCGGCGGTTGGGTCTTCGAGACTGAGTCGATCGAGTCGATCGAGTTTCCGAAAGAGCTGCTCAAACAGCCGCTCTTGAAGGCGACGGCGGCGGTAGCGGTTCACCGCTCGGCCGACGATCCTTGGGGTCGCTACGTCGTGCTCCTCGTCTACGAAGCCGCGGCTCCGGTGACCACCACCATGCTCGATCGCGCGCATCCAGTGTTTGCGTCCTCGCCCTAAGCCGCGTAGCAGGTACACCGTGCGCTTTCTCGCTCCGATCCTCGCCGTCGCGCTCGCGCTGGGTTTGTGGCCGCTCCACGGCGCGTTGCTCGACTGGGATGAGGTCGGCTACGTCCATTCGGGCCGCCTCGGTTTCATCGCCAACTACTTCGAGATCGGCACGCTCGGTTACGGCGATTTTCGCGAGTTCGTCACCGCGAAACGCGAAAAACGCCCGCCGAATTTGCCCGCGGATCACGACGAAGACAGCTCGCCGATCATGGCGCGCCACGTTCATCCGCCGCTGGTCGCGTACTTGTTGAGCGCGGTCGGTGCGTCGAACAACGAACGCGTGTTGCGCAGCGTGCAGCTCTTCGGCGCGATCGCGCTCGCCCTGGCGATGATCTTCGCGCACGGCGTCTTGAGCCGCGAACGCACCTGGCTCGGCTCCTTGGTGATCGCCTTGGCGAGCTTGTGGATCGGCATCTTTCTCTTCGCAGAGATCTCCTTTCACGGATGGACCGCGGTGTTCGTCGCCACGTCGGCGGCGCTCACCGTGCGTTATCTCGATGAACCTTCGAAAAAAAACCTGCGCTGGTTGGGCGCGTCGATCGCTTTTTCCGCACTGGCCTTGCAGACAGGAGCCTTCGTCTTCATCGCCGTCGCGTTATGTCTCCTCGCGCGCAAACACTTCAAAGACACGTTGCGTTTGGGCCTGGTCACCGGGATCGTCTTCCTGGTCTTTTGGCCAGGTGCGATTTTGACGTCGGCGTTCATTCGGATCCCCGCGCATTACGCGTACGCGATCGCGCGCGGCGAGGAATATGCCTCCGTGGGAACCAAAGAGAGCGGAGTGTGGCAGGCGATCTCGCCGATGCTTTTCCTCGTTCCTTTGGCGCTCGCGGTGTTGTGGAGATATTCGCGCGGCGAGCTCAAACGGGTGGTGCCGATGTTGGTCGTCGGCGTGCTCTACACGCTCGCGCTGACGAAGTTCGCCATCGCGCCGCGCTATCTGTTGCCGGGCATGGCTGCGCTCGCGCCGATCGTCGCGCTCGCGGCCGACGTCTTGCCGCGGAAGATCGCTTTCCGTGTTCCTGCAGTGCTCGCGCTGTTGGCCTCCTTCATCCTCACGCTCTCGGTTCGGCCGAGCGCAGAGCACGATGGTCCGCTCCGTCACGACCTCGCCTGGCTTCGCGAAAATCTCGGTTCGAGGCCGGCGTTCATGCAGGGCGGCCACATCTACCGGCACTATCTGGAGGAGTCGCAGCCGATCCGTTCCATTCGCGTCGATCGCAACGCTTTGCTCATTCGCGAAAGTGGTCACTACCGGCCGTTGGTCGCGAAGGACCTCGAGGGTGCGTTGATCGCGGTGAAGAAGAAGCGCGAACGATCGTCGAGCGCGAAGATTCCCGAGGCTTTGCTGGCGCCGTGCAAGAAGACGGAGCTCGAACAGGTCTTGGTCTACGAATGTGAGAAGGCTCCCGGATCTGGGTCGTAATGCCCCGGAATCCAAAGGGATGAATGCGCGCGCCTCCCCGCGGCACACTTGATCACCTGCGTTTTCCGGCCTAGCGTCCGGCGCTCATTTTCGGAGGTTGTTGCTTGGTACACGCGAACGTCGAAAGAATCCCGGAGATCGAAGAACGGCCGCACGTCGTTCCGTTGTCACCGGTCGCCGAGCCGGCGAAAAAGCTGCGCGCCGTCCTTGGTGTTTGTTCGTTCAACAACGGCAAGAACGTCGAGAGAGTGCTCGCAAATATCCCCGCCGAACATGAGCGCGACTACGACGTCGTCGTCATCAACGACGGCTCGACGGACGACACCCCGAGCTACATCGCGAAGTTCAACTTCCCCGTCGTGACGCATCCATACAACCGCGGAGCCGGCGGCGCGATCAAGTCCGCGATCTCGTATGCGCGCGACAACAAATACGATGTGGTCTGCGTGCTCGCGGGCAACGACAAAGATGATCCTCGCGAAGCCGGCAAGTTGATCGACATGGTTCGCAACGGCGACGCCGACTACGTCCAAGGCTCGCGTTTCGCGGCCGGCGGCACGCACGAAAACACGCCCGCCTTTCGCCACGTGATGGTCAAAGTACACGCGACGATGTTCCGCGTGCTCACCGGTTACTCCGGCACCGACGCGCTCAACGGCTTCCGTGCCTACCGGACCTCGTTGTTCGACGACCCGAAGATCGACGTCTTTCAAGACTGGCTCGACAAATACGAGCTCGAGACGTACCTCCACTACAAAGTATTGAAGGGCGGATATCGCATCGCGGAGGTCGGCGTTTCGAAGACCTATCCCCCGAAAAAGGGCCGCGGAAAATATTCGCACATTCGTCCGGTGCTCGATTGGTGGAAGATCCTCAGACCGCTTCCAATGCTGATTCTCGGCATCAAGAAGTGAAGCCGGCGCTCAAACGCGACAGCGTCGCGGGCGGCGTCATTCTCAACGTTCTCGGACAAGCGGCCATCGTCGCCAGCGGCGGTTTGGTCTCGATCCTCCTCGCACGACATTACGGCAAAGAGATCTTCGGACAGTGGAGCGTCGCCATCGTCTACGGAACGATGGTCGGGGCGATCGTCGAAGGCGGGCTCGGCCGCGTGTTGGTGCGCGATGCTTCGCGCGATGCAGCTTCGGCGGGGAAGTCGCTCGGCGCGGTGCTCAAGGGTCGCATCGCGTTGTCCATAGTGACAGTACCGATCGCTTTGGCTGCGGCGTACTTCTTGGGGAACAGCTTCAGCGCATGGATCTTGGTGTTGCTCAGCGTGCTCGCGCGCTGCCTCCAAGGATTGCTCGGCTCTTATCAAGCCGTGTTGATGGCTTTCGAATATTACCGCGCGGCGAATCTCGTCGAAACCGCACGGCGGGGGGCGCTGTTCATCGCGGTGGCGATCATCGTCGCGCTCGATCTGCACATTCATTGGGCCGCGGTCGCCACCTTGGTCTTCACCGTGTTCGGCACGACGTACCTGATGAAGCTGACGCGCGAAGTGGTCAAAGTCGACTACTCCGCCTCGCCGAAAGGTTACTGGCGCGACGCCACCTGGTTTTGGATCAACGGCATCCTCTTTTGGATCAACGGCGAGATCGCTTTGTTGATCTTGTCGAACATGGCGGGCGACGCAGCGACCGGCATCAACTCCGCGGCGCAACGTTTGGCGATGTTGTTTCTGATCATTCCGCGCGGCGTGAACAACAGCGTGGTACCGAAGCTGTTTCGTTCGGCAAAAGACGGTAAAAATCTACTGCGGCAGTTGAACGCCACGACGATGTTGCTCACCGCGATCGCCACCTTCGCGGCGGTCGAGCTGTGGTTCTTCGCGGACCCGATCGTCCATTTGGTGTACTCCGAAAAGTATGCAGAGTCGTGGCCGGCACTGCAGGCCTACGGCATCTTCTTGATGTTGAACTTCATGCGCACACCGCCGAGCTGGTACCTGACGACTTCGGATCGCCTGCGCGCGGTGACGTTTTTCTTCGTGGTCTCGGGCGCGGTGACGATCGCCGGCAATATCTTGTTCATTCCAACGTACGGCGGGCTCGCGACTGCATGGGTCTGCGCGATCGCCGAAGCGGTGATGTTGGTCTTGGCGACGGCCATGACGGTGAAACACACCGGTCCAAAGATCTTGATCGCTTTCGCGCTCGGTTGTGTGCCGGGCGTAGTGGCATTGGGCATCCACTTGGTCCTGCCGGAGGAGCTGCCCTGGCTCCTGTCCGCAGGAACAGTAACTCTCTTGTTCGGCGCGGCCATGGCGGTGACGATCAAGAAGCTGATGCGCGGATGGAATCCGCTGGGTATCTTCACATCATGAATATTCCTTTAGTCGATTTGAAACCGATGCACGCGGAGATCGCGGAAGAAGTCGAGCTCGGCTTCAAACGCGTGATGGAACGCTCCGCCTATGTGATGGGCGAAGAAGTCGTCGCGTTCGAGCAAGCTTTCGCCAAGTATCTCGGCGTCGGTCACTGCATTGGAGTGGCCAACGGTACAGATGCGTTGGAGCTGGTGGTGCGCGCGTTCGATCTCCAGGACGACGACGAGGTCATTGTCCCCGCGAACACCTTCGTGGCTACACCCCTCGCGGTCATGCGGGCGGGCGTGCGCGTGGTGATCGCGGATTGCGATCCCGAATATCTCTTGATCGATCCCGCCGAAGTCGAGCGCCGCATCACCCCGAACACCAGAGCGATCATGCCGGTGCATCTGTTCGGGCAGCTCGCGCCGATGACGCCGCTGGTGGAGATCGCCCGCGCGAACAACGTGCTCTTGTTCGAGGACGCTGCGCAATCACAGGGCTCGCGCCAGGGCGGGACGGCCATGGGCGGCTTCGGAATCGCCGCGGGAACCAGCTTTTATCCCGGGAAAAATCTCGGCGCCTACGGTGACGGCGGCGCGGTGCTCACCAACGACACCAACGTCGCGAAAAAGATCGCCGCGCTCCGCAACTACGGAAGCGAAGTGAAGTACCACCACCCCGAGGTCGGCTTCAATTCACGGCTCGACACCCTGCAGGCCGTCGTCTTGTCCGCGAAGCTGGCGCGACTCGATCAATGGAACGAACAACGGCGCGCGGCCGCGAAACGTTACGACGAGCTGCTCGCAGGGATCGAGCAGGTGGTGTTGCCGTCGACTTTGCCGGGCAACGAGCACAACTTTCATCTCTACGTGGTGCGCGTGGCCCAGCGCGAAGCGGTGATCGACAAGCTGAAGGAAGCGGGCGTCGGTGCGGGGGTGCATTATCCGCTGCCGATCCATCTGCAAGGCGCGATGAGCTCGCTTGGATATCGTGCGGGAGATTTTCCGGTGGCGGAGAAGGCGGCGGAGGAGATCTTGTCGCTGCCGATTTTCCCAGGAATCACCTCCGCGCAGCAAGAAGCCGTCGCGGAGGCTTTGAAGAAAGCTGTCTCGTAGTACAGCTGTCCCGAAGAACAGCTGTACTTTGGAACAGGTTACGGATTCGGGTAAATGCCCGGCGACGGCGTCGTGTCGCCCTGGAACGAGGTGTTGCTGCTGCCCGTCGTCGCGATACGCGTGAGCGACCGTCCCGACGACGGATAGTTGATCGGCGTGCCAGGAACCGTCGTCCGATCCACACTTCCGTACTCGATGCCGTCCGCGAACGCGCCGCCCGGAGCACGCAGGAGCACGGCATCACCGGTTCCCGAGTTCGACAGCGAGATCAAGACCGTGCCGCCGGACGGAATCAGATTCGGAACGTTCGGATCGTTGCGTGCGCCTTGCGCCAGCTCGAAGTCCGCGTTGAAGCCGTTCGCGTTGAAGAAGCCGCCGGTCGCGGCCGTGGTCATCAGGTTGAAACGCGTGACGATAATCGAGTCGCCCGCCGCGATCGTGGTGTTCGCCGGGAAGGCCCAACGCGTCACCGTTTCATCGGCAACGCCCGCGGCAACGTGATCGCTCAGCGTGTAGCCACTGATATCGAACGGCACCGGGAACGGATTGGTGATCTCGATCCATTCGGAGTCGTCCGAGCCCGGCGGATCGGGCCGAATCTCGGTGATCAACACTTGAAGCGATCCACCGGAGCACGGGCCGCAAGCGCCGCCGCAGTCCACGCCGGTCTCACCGCCGTTGAGCTGATTGTCTTCACAGTGGATCGGCCAACAGGCGTCGAAGTTCGACGGGAAGCCGAAGCGCGCGCCGTTGTTCACGCCGCAGATGTTTCCGGCGGTGCACTGCACGTCGGTGTCGCAGTCGCCTTCGCCGGGATCACATTGGCAGCTCGAGGTGCAGAACGTCGCGTCGCCGTTCACGCCCGAGCAGACGCCGCACGCGCCGCACGAACCACCGCAGTTGATGCCGGTTTCATCGCCGTCTTGAACGCCGTTTTCGCAGTGTGTTTGCCAGCAGAAGTCGAAGTCGGCGAAGGTACCGAACTTCGCGCCGTTGTCTTTGCCGCAGATGGGACCGGCGCCGCCGATGCATTGCGCGTTGTTATCGCAGTCGCCTTCGTTGTCGGGCGCGTTCGCCAAACACGGAGCCGCGGGGTTATTGCAGTAGTCCGAGTCTCCGTTTACACCACCGAGACCTTTGCGCAGCGCAGAGCCTGCGGTCTCGATGTCTTCACCCGCATTGAGCTCGAACGCAGGCTCGTCTTGATCGTCTTCCGGCGTGCGCGGTTCACACCCATAAAGCGCAAACAGCGCGGTGGTACAAAACAGTGCCTTAAGCTTCGTGTTCATATTGATCCGTCCCCCTACCTGGTTACTCGTGCCCGTCTACTAATCGGACATTCAAACGAGACTATGAGCGCCTTGCGCGCCTAATTCGTGCGTTCTAGGTTCGCGGCGGATGACCGCCTACGAAAACATTCGATACGAAACCGTTACACCGGCGTTCAGCCGACTCACGGTGAATCGTCCTCAGAAAATGAATTGTCTCTCTCGGGCGACGTTGCGCGAAGTGGCAAATTGCCTCGATCTTCTCGCGCCTCCGGTGCGTGTTTTGGCGATAACCGGCGCGGGAGAAAAAGCGTTCATCGCCGGTGCGGACATCGCAGAGATGCAGTCGTTCACTGTCCCCGAGGCCCATGAGATGTCGAAGCTCGGACATGCGGTTTTATCGCGCTTCGAGCAGATGAACGTCGTGGTCATCGCTGAGGTGAATGGCTACGCGCTCGGTGGCGGATGCGAAACGATGCTCGCCTGCGACTTCGCGATCGCAGCGGAGAACGCGAAGATCGGTCAGCCGGAGGTGGCGCTCGGAATCACGGCGGGCTTTGGTGGAACGACACGGTTGGTCCGGCGCGTAGGCGCGGCGCGTGCGCGTCAGATCTTGTATACGGGCGAGGCGATCAGCGCCGCTGAAGCGAAGGCGATGGGTTTGGTGAACGAGGTGGTCCCGCGAGCCGAGCTGCGTGCGCGGGTCGACGCGATCGCCGAAAAAATCATCAAGAACGGGCCGCAAGCCGTGATTGCGAGCAAACGTTCGCTGGCAATCGCCGAGGAGACCGACCTCGCGACTGCGAACGCCTACGAGCAACAGGTGTTTGCGCTCGGCTTCGCGACCGAAGACCAAAAAGAGGGCATGCGCGCGTTCGTGGAGAAACGAGCCGCGATTTGGCAGGGGCGCTAGATCTGTTCTAGGTTCCTCCGAATGTTGGACTTCACGAAGCTCACGAAGAAACGCGTTTTGATCACCGGCGGTGCCGGCTTTCTCGGATCGAATCTCGCGATCCAGCTCGTCGAGCTCGGTGCGAACGTCACCATCGTCGACAACTTTTTGCCGGGTCACGGCGCGAATCGGTACAACCTCGAGCCGATCAAAGATGCGGTGACTTTGAACGTCGCCGACATTCGCGACACCTGCTCGATGAACGAGCTGGTGCGCGATCAAGACTTCATCTTTCATCTCGCGGGACAAGTGAACCACGTCGACTCGATCCGCGATCCTCTGAACGATCTCGACATCAACTGCAAAGGTACGCTGGTGCTGCTCGAGGCGTGCAAGAAGTTCAACCAGCGCGCCGTAGTCATCTTCACCGGGACGCGGGGACAGTATGGCCCGTCGACGAAATTGCCGGTCGCTGAAGACCACCCGATGAATCCGAAGGGCATGTACGCGATCACCAATCTGACCGCGGAAAAGATGTTCCAGATCTATCACCAGGTGCACGGTGTACGTTCGGTGTGTCTGCGCATCACCAACACCTTCGGACCGCGCCATCAGATGAAGCACGATCAGTACGGCGTGTTGAACTGGTTCGTGCGCCGCTCCTTGTCGCGACAAAACATCGAGCTGATGGGCGACGGCCGCATCCTCCGCGACTACGTTTATATCGACGACACCGTGCGCGCGATCTTGGGCGTCGCGGTGGAGCAGACCTGTTACGGCGAGATCTTCAACGTCGGCGGAGGCGCGCCCACGTCATTCATCGATCTCGCGAAGACGATCATGGAAGTCACCGGCGAAGGCGGCGTGTCTTTCACCGAGTTCTCGAGCGAGCGCAGAGCACTCGAGCCGGGCGATTACGTCGCGGACGTTACGAAGATCGGCCGCGCGATCGGATGGAAGCCGGAAGTGCTGCTGCGAGACGGCCTCGAGCGCACGGTGCGCTACTATCGCGAGCACGGCCGCTATTATTGGTGACCTATGGTTGGTGCGCCCTCGTGCGCGCGCGTAGTCACGGCCCCGAGGTTGCGCGGCGGGTCGCGCCGCTCCTCTGATCAGTCATGTAGACATCGGTGATGTCGCGATTCAGATCGCTCAAGGTGTTCGCCGACCACAATCCGCCGAACTTGGAGCGGATCTCGGAGATGCCATAGACCGCGAATGCGTTGCCTTCGCGGCGCACGATCGCATCTTCGCCGGTGCGGGCCGCGATCGCTTGCGCTGCCGCTTGAGCATCGGCTCGATTACCGTAGACCCCGCCCGTGCTGGTCACGTTGAGATCGCGATTCCCGAAACGCACTTCGAGCTCGCCGACGCGCTGGCCAACCGGCCAGGTACCCGCCACCGTCGACTCGGCAACCGACGTCCCATAGACCGCTTGCGGCGCCGCCAAGGGATCGCTGGCGTCAGGAAGCGATCCGCGCAGATCTTCGATCGACATACTCTGCATATGCGAAGCGCCGTCGGGCACGGCGGGGTCGTAATACGTGACGTTGCTGCCGTCGAAGCCGGTGACCACCAACCAGTGGCGTGTTCCGCTGGTGTCGGCCTGATTGTGAGTATCGACGATCGGAACCATCACCCCGCCGGGATCGGCTGCGAGGCCCGTCATCAGCGTCAAAGACAAATTCGTCGGGTTCACGTCGTGCACGCCGAACGTATAAAAACGGCCTCCCGCGTGCGCGAAGTTGTCGTTCATGATCCCGCGCATTTCCGGGCCGGTCGTGCCGGAGGTTCTGGAGAGTGAGCGGATCAACGCGTCGGCTTCGGCTTGCGTGCGCACCGGTGCTGCGCCGCCGGCTGCGAGCGAGACGCGGCGATCGTTCATGTACAACGCGCCGGCCGGGCCACAGTCGTTGTTGTTGGTGCTCGTCGGTCGTCCTTGTCCGACGGTTCCGAGCGGCGCGGTGCTGCCCGCTTGCGCGCGGTACATCGCGATCTCTGTGTCGCGCCAAGTTCGCCGATCGGCGCCGAGCCCGACCTGCCGGCGGTCGGTGCCCGTGCCGGACATGACACGAATAGAGCCTCCGTGCGCGACTTCGGCGAGCGCGGCGCGTTCGTCGGCGTTGAGCTCGCGCACTTCGTTGGCAAATCGGCGGGTGCCCGCGCGGCCAGTCGCCGCCAACGCTTCTGCGCTCTCGATGGTGCCGTCGCGATTGGTGTCGAGCCGCTGCAAGATGCGAAAATTCTGCGGCCGAACCGTGAGCTCGCGCGGAGGCGGAGGTGCGGCGGGCTCGACGGGGCCAAAACGATCGACGTGCGTCGGCGCCGGATCGTGCCGTGCTGCGTCCCGAGGTGCACGGGCGGTGGAGGGTGAGCTCGAGGGAATCGATTGCGTGCTTCGATCTGATTCGATCCTGCGAACGCCGTTCCCCATTCGGACACACAGACAGCATGCGATGCGCCAACGGCTAAGCGCTCGGATCGCCGTCGGCGTCGAGCTTTCGGCCCGCGCTCGCCGGAGTCTTCTTGCACAAGTTGCAAGAGCTCAGAGCCAGCGCAGGCCGAGGATCGCGAACGCGGCGAGGACGAGCGCGGCGAGCAGGATAGTTGCCGTGCGCGGCGTCTGCGGGTGTTGTGCTCGCGCGGCTTCCTCACGAAGCAAGCGCAACACGCTCTCCGACGGCGCGAGCTCGACGGTGCGCGACGCGGGCACCGGCGGTGCGATGAGCACGGGCTGCGTCGGATTCAGATCGAGATCGCCGAACACATAAGTCATGGTGCTCTTCGACGGCTCGATGCCGCCCGCGCGAGTCATGACGTATCGCGGCCGCGGAGCCGGTGGCGATGATGTTTCGGAAGCCCGGCGCACGATCTCCGTTTCGAAACACGCGAACCACACCGACTCCAGGAGCTTTTGCTGAAAGTCCGGCGTCGCGACCTGGACTGCGATCCGCTCGCGCAACCACTGCTGCGCTGTCCCCTCCGAGCTGGCCAAAAGGACAGTGCCGAGCCCATACATTCGGATCGCGCGCGCGATCACCAACGCATCACCGCCCGACCAAGGTTTTTCGGCGATGACCGCGACGTTCAACGCGACCGACGTTCGGATCCTCGCAAGCTCGGCCGAAGTTCGCGCACAAAACACGTGGACGCGGTCGTCGAGCAGCAATCTGCCGACCTCCGGCGCCCCACAAACGACGATCTCGAGCGGACGTTCACCCAGCCAAGCGCGCGCGATTTCATTAGGTCTCATGAGAGGAAGTGTCTCGCGGACCTCTGACAGATCTGGTCAGAGGCAAGGTTCGGCTGCCCGCGGCGTAAGAACGGTGTGTTGCTTCGGATTCTTTTGTTCGCCTTCGCCGTCGCTCTATCAGCGTGCGGCGGCTGTGAAGAGCGAGGGCGCGGCGGGCGGCGGCCGATCAACGAAGATCCGGGCGTTCGGCTCGACGCGGGCGGTGACGGTGATAGCGGGGTGAGCGACGCGGGCGCGAGGGACGCCTCGTGGGATGGCGACGGCTCGGGGGATGGCGACGGCTCGGGGGATGGCGACGGCTCGGGGGATGGCGGCGTCTCAGATCTCGGCGCTCACGACCTCGGAACCGACGATGGCGGAAGCGACGCGAGCACTCCCGACTCCGGCGCTTCTGACGCGGGTGCACCTATCCCTCTGGACAGTGGCGTCCCCGCGGACAGTGGCGTCCCCGCGGACAGCAGTGTCCCCGCGGACAGTGGTGTCCCTGCGGACAGCGGTGTCCCGGCGGACAGTGGCCTGCCGCCATCGGGCGGGGACATCTGGGTGGACCTAGATTACACCTCCGCGAATACACCGACGTCGCCGTCGTGGACCTTCTCCAACACGCCGGGCTGGGGAGAAGCGCAGTGGGCCATGGCCGGCGACAACTGGCCCGAGGCTTGGGATCGCTGGAACAACATGTCCGTGGTCAGCGATCCGATCGGCACCGTCCTCGAGATCGGCAGCGGCAGCGAGCTGCAACTGATGATCGGCCTCGAAGAGCTCGTCAGCTACACCTCGGCGACCGTGCGCATCGAAGGTCGAAGCCGTGCGACGTCCTCGGGAGTCGACTTCGACGTCTTCAACCCACTCAACATCTGCGGCGCATCCACGAGCATGGCGCACGACTGGACGATCCATGTCGTCGACGTCGATCTCGCGACCTGCATGTTGGTCGGCGAAGGTGTGCAAGCCGTCCGCATCGACACCACGAACGGAACGCTCGCATTGACACGCATGCGGTTAACGATTCACGGCGCGTCTTGGTAGTGACGGGCAAGTTGCTTCTTGGAGAACCGCTTGACACCAGGAATCGATGATCGTGCTTTGGCTAAAGCTCTTTGCATCCACAGTTGTCGACTGGGAATTTTTCGAGGATACGTCTTATCGATATCGGAACTAGCTCGACGGTCGTTCTAACCGCGTTCTTGTTGCCAGTGGCGTCGGGGTTAGTTGTTCCGTTCCAATGCACCAGTGGCCATTCGTTTACTTCGCGGCCCGCGTATCGATGAAAGAACCGATGCTCGCAGCAGGCCCACCAAGTCGTACGATTCTCCGGCAGTGCAGCTGAGAGAATCCGCAGAGCGTTCGAGGGAATATGTGATTTTCCGGGCTGATAGTTCGGTCCTTTGTAATTGTGGTGACCCGGATCCTCATAGTCTGGAAGGACTCGAACCTCCGACGATTGCAGCGTCTGCTTGTTGTAAAGGTCTAGATCCTCCTGCCAGACATTTGCGATCAATTCCGACGCCTCAGCCCCTGAGGCATCCCGAACAGTTACACGGAGATGTTGGTTCCAGTCGTTGATTCCGCAACTCAAGGATGAGCCATTCACGGAATACGCAGCTTGAATGCCAGCGACGAATCTTTGATTGAAAAGAACTTTTCCAAAACGGACAGCCTCGACACCTGCAATTTCACCTTTTTCGAGGTCGAAGGGTTTTGCCTTGGAAAGCAACTGACGTAGCTGGGCCGCCACATCACGGCTACTCATTGCTTTCAATGCCGCTGATACAGTCGTACCGCCAGGAAGGTGAGCCGCAAAGATCCCTTCCTGTGTGGCAACAACGAGTTGGTCATGGTCAATTTGCGTGATGCTATTCTTCAGATGCCGATAGCTCGCCAGTAATCCACTAAGAATAGCACCATCGCTTGCACCTGCTGGTGGAGGAGCGAAACTGCCGTCGTTGATAGCCACAAACGCTGTCATGTTGACGAGTGCGAAGACAAAACAGGTTCCAAGAGTCGATCCAGTAGCTTCTCAGTCTCATCAAAGAATCCGCCAGGCCATTGGTCCAAGCGTCCAGCGCGATCCACCTGAATTCGCCTTACGGGCTCGATGTCTGCCGGGGAGCCGAAGAACAGGACCGAAAAATCTTCGGGAGCAAGTTCTCCGTCATGCACAGCCAACCGCATTCCGTTGAGAACATGGTCGCTGTGTGTCTCCACAATCACTTGCACTCCCGAGGCTGCAGCTTTCGCACAGAGTCTACCAATCCTTGCTTGAGCGCGAGGATGGAGATGGACTTCCGGATTCTCAATAACAACGAGCCCTCCAGGCTCGGTCGTCAGCAGAGCGATAATCACGGGGAGCGCACACGTAACGCCGAATCCAACATTGTGCGGTCGATGAAACTCATTGGCCTTCGCAGTACGAATCCCAAGCGTAATCAAGTTTGCGTTCTCAACGACCTTGGTTTCCAGGACAACTTCCGGAAAGAGCTCGGCGAGCCACGCTTCAACTTGGCGTGGTATCTTCTCAGGATAGTCATGATTCGGATGCCGAAGAGCGGGAACCTTCAGATTCTCTCCGCTAAGCCAGTGAAGATTTCCGAAGGATCGTTCCGCGCGCGGGCCAGGTGATAGGTGCCCTTTGGGGTGTGTCAAAGGGTACGTCTCAGATGGGCCAAAGCGATCAGCAGGAACAAATTGTAGATGTGCGAGCTGTAGAAGAAGCTTCTTGGCACGAGCATCATTCAGCAGATTCGCCGGCACGAAGGTCCGGCCTCCTGCGGACTGTTGCGATCCACCAACGGTATATATGACATTCTCTATCGGAACCGTGAGGCTATCTCTGGCATGGCCGGTTGCGCCAAGGTGCCACTCAATTTGCACCTCTTCGTCGGCGACTCCGATTGTGAACTCGTCTCTTCCCTTCATTTCGTTTACGACTGTGCGCAAATTGCCCAGACAGAGTCCTGGACCGTTCAACTGCACAACGTTTGCGACAGATGCCGCGTCCAGGCCAGCAGAAAGAGCCAGATGCGGCAGGACGAGTCCTTGAACAGCACTGGATTTTCCACCGCTATTGAACCCAGACAAGAGAGTAAGCGGCGCAAAGGGCAGCTCAGCATCTTCAAATCTCTTGAAAAGACGAAGGATCAGCTTACGGAGCACCGAGAATGCTCCGCATCATGTTCTCGGCCATTGAAAATCGCGTATTCACGTTCTCGGGTGAAGTCGTTCCCGAGCTAATGGCAGAGACGAATCGTGGATGATTCAGCAACTCATAGTAGCCGGCTCTAAGTTTGTTACTCATGGGCAGCGTCCTCTGTTGATTGTACTCAGCAAAGAGCGTCGCGAACACTTCGAATAACACCACGTTGAAGGGCTTTTTTCTTTCGTTGGGGCCGGTATGCTTTGTAAATGCATATCGCCCAAAAATAGCCTGATTTTGTTTCATTGCGCTCGTGAAGGCGTCGCGGTGATCGCCCGTATTGACGACAGAATTGACACAATCGAGCGCGGCACCAAGAAACTCGTCCATGTCAGCCCCGGTCTCGGCATATTTTTGCCAACCGAGAACACGAAAGGCAAGAAACCGATTTATCGCCTCGCGGTCCCGCTGCTCATTTCGATATTTCGTTCTTGACAGTGCATCTTGGGTTGCAGATTTGAACTCCGCTGATTGGGCCAAGTCTCGCAACAACAATGTTGCTGGTCCTGAATAGAGCGCGTTTCGCATTTGTTGTCGCGTCAGCGAGACGCCCGAATTAACGCGTTCGAAAATATCGAGTCGAACCCGCTCCGGTGCTTTCGAATCGATAATATAGAACTGCAGCTGGCCATCCTCGAACCGGTTTTGAAGCCGAGCAGAGAGCGTGCTGTATTTTTTTCCATCTAACTCGCTCCCCTCAAGCTCAAGTACCAGTTTATCTTCACTAAATCTGTTAAGCGTTGTTAGTCGTTGAAGGCCATCAACGATGACCAGAACTCCTGATTTGTCTTCGGCAACGTAGAAAACCGGCAATGGGATACGCATCAAGATCGATTCGATCAGACGACTCTGTCGCGCGGTCTCCCAAAGGAAGTCACGCTGAAAGTCCGGATCAAGCTTGAACATCTCCTTTTTGATCCGTCGAAGCACGTCGACTACCGTCCTCTGTTCTGTACGAATGAGAACGTTGTCTAAAGGATAGGCTTCGAGCCCACGGGCTGACGTTTCAAACCCCTCGACATTCGGGTCCTCGTCTCCATCAAGCTCTTCTGTTGTGGTCAAGCGGCCAAAGTCTGGACCCACCCCGGCTTCTAGGCAATACACGACACGCCCCGGTGCCAGATTGCTTGTTCTACGTGCAACTTGTTAGCCGAGACCGCAGGCCACTCAATGGCTACCTTCCGCGGCTTCTGCCATCTTTCGGGCGAGCCTCTTCCACAGCGACTCGTGCACCGGCTTTCCGTTCACCTCGCGTGCGCCCGCGAGCATCTCGGCGATCGGGTCGGGTGCGTGGTCGCCCGTACAGGCGAGCTTCGGTTGTGTACCTGGCACAAAGGACGCTGGGATCGCGTGACAACCAGGACCGCCGAGCTTGCCGGTCAACGAACAGATCGCGCGGCGCACCAGCTTCGGCTCCGTCGAAAAAACAGGCGGCGGCCCGTCCGGTTTTGTCAGCTTGTTCATCCACCAGCCCCACAGCGGAGCGGCAAAGTCCGAGGCCGAAGCGCCGATCCGCGCCGGCCGGTCGTAGCCCATCCACACCACCGAGGCGTAGCGCGGGGTCGCGCCGAGGAACCACAGATCCTTCTCGTCGTCGGTGGTGCCGGTCTTTCCGATCATCGGGCCGACGTAACCTGCGCCGACCGCACCGCGCGCCGCGCCGCCGGTACCGAAGTCGACGACCCCGCGCATCAGCTCACGGGTGAGCGCTGCCGCTTCCGGGGTGAGCACCGCGACGTCGTCCTGTACTTTTGGCCAGCGCTCCTTACCGCGAAAGTCTTTCACCGAGAGGATGGCGTTTGCGCGCACGCGGCGGCCTCCACCCGCGATCATCGCAGCCAGCTCGGCCATGGCCACCGGCGTGACCTCTCCTTGCCCGAGGCCGACACCCATTTCCTCTTTGAAGTGGGTGACGTCGAAGCCTGCTTTTGCCGCAAAATTCAGCAAGGCGCGCGGCCCACCGACGTCTTCGAGCAGCGCCGCGGTGACCAGGTTCATCGACCAGGCCATGGCCTGCGCGAGCGAAGCGGTCTCAGAATATTCGCCGGCGACGTTGCGCGGCCGCCAGTCACCCTGCGGCGTCTTGAACACGCGCGGCATGTTGGGCTCGGTGGATGCTGCGGTGAACCGCGGTTTGCCGTCCGCTTTGAGCAAAGAAAACGCCAGCGCATAGAGCACGGGTTTGAAGGCGCTGCCGCCTTGCCGCAAGGACTGCGTCGCGCGATTGAAGTCCGTGGAGCTGGCTTGCTCGCCGCCATAAACTGCGCGCACCCGCCCGCTCTCGACGTCGAGCACGATGCCCGCAGATTGGAGCTGATGCGTGCCTTGTTTCGGCACCAACGTCGCCAGGTAACGCGTCTTCTCGGGAAGCAGCTTCTCCGTTTCGCTCTGCATATAGAGATCGATCGCAGCGGTGACCTCGAGGCCCGCGCCCTGCACCACGTCCAACGGCAGCGTGGACTCGAGCGCGGCGCGAACCAGCGACAGATATGCCGGAAACTTCTCCACCAACGGCGCGGGCGGGACGGTGTGCATCGGCGCGGCGACGGCGGCGTCGACGTCGTAGCCCATGGTCTTCATGGTCTCGAGCACGCGATCGCGCTTCTGCTTGGCGAGCGCAGGCGATCGATCCGGACCAAACTTTCCGGGCGACGGCAGGATCGCCGCAAGCGTCGCCGCTTCCGCGAGATCGAGCGACGCCGCGTCCTTGCCGAAGTAGTGCCGCGCCGCCGCTTGGAAGCCGCAGACCGAGAGCCCTCCGCGTTGTCCGAGATACGGCGTGTCGAGATAGGCTTGGAGCACGCCGTCCTTCCCGAGATGTGCATCGACGGCCATGGCCATCACCGCCTCACGCAACTTGCGCGAGAGCGTGCGCTCCTTCTGCTGATTCCAGTTACGAACGACCTGCATCGTCAGCGTGCTCGCGCCTTGTGCGTAGCCGCCCTCTTGGACGTTCGAAACCAGGGCCCGGACGAGCGCCGAAAAATTCACGCCGTTGTGCTCGCGAAAGTCGCGGTCTTCGGAGGCAAGGATGGCGTCGACCAGATGTTTCGGGGCCTTCTCGAGCGGGAGGTGCTCGCGAAGCTCGGCGTCCGGACCGATCAGCCAACCGAGCGTGACGGGCTCGAACGTGTTGCCTTCGCGCGGCACGGCCTCTTTCGTCTTCGCGCAGAGCTCGCCCGGGCCCGGCGGACAGTGCGGCCGATAGTCGAGCGCCGTCGCGGCCGCGAGCTTCAGCTCTCGACTCGCACTCTGCGGCACCGGAGCGCTGACCACCCGCGCCGGAAAGCTCCAACCCGGATGCGCCACGGCGAGCGTGAGATGTTGATCGGCGAGCGCGATCGCTTCTGTGCTACAGGCGCTGGTAATGCGCGCGATCGGAACCGCTGCGAGCACCGACGCGACCATGAATCCGGCGAGCGCGTACGCCACGCGCTTGCGAGTGAAGATGTTCTTGAGCCGGAGTCGCCAGGGCACATAGGCGCGGATCGTGACGGGCGTGTGCTCGTCCTCTCCGAAGTCGCCTGCCATCGCGTTGACTCATAACGTCCCGAGCACGATCTGAGCATCGGGAATTGGGGAGAGACTTAATGCCCCAGACCGGGGGCATCGAGTCTACGTCCCAGGCGAATTCGTTAGGTCGATATCAGAACGTGATCCCGCGCTTCTCCATGCACGGGTGGCACTCATCGCTGGCTCCGTGCTCGGGAGGTGTCATTCGACCGCAGCCTTTTGCATTTGGAAAAACGTGCTCTTCGTTCGGCGATCGCTTGCTCGAGCGGTACCCGAATGTGCTCGAACACCGCGAGCGAGTCGGAGGGCAGCTCGGAGGTCGCAAACGATCTGCGGTGCGTCAGGTCCGTGCGCCCTTCGTGCGGCCCCTCCCATTTGAAAGCGTAGTCGAAGATCGCCCAGTTCTCTTCGTCGGCGAACACGACCGCCAACACCGGCGTACCCACGAACATGAACGAAGGCTCGCGATCGGACGTAGTACCAAGCCGTCCGAGGCCTTCATCCAGGTGGCGACGAGGATAAAATCCCGTCGACCGCCGCAGGTGCGCGGTTCGGTTGAAGCGCGGGGGATCAACACCAAACCACCTGTGTGGTCCAGGGAGGAGATGTTCGAGCGCCACCAATCGATTGATGGTGGGCTCTGGCCGGACGGACAGGTGAGGCAGCGAGTCGCCCGACTTGAAGCGGCGATGGACGGAGGCGACCAGTGCATCTGCGTCGGCGCGGCGCAGACAGGACTCGAACATCTGAGGCCCATCCGCCGCGAGTCCGATGATCTCGATCAAGCGTGCGCCGAGCACCGCTTCCGCTCCGGCCCAATCAAGACACGGGCTCTCCAAGACGACGCGATAACGTCGTCTCGACATCAGTTCGGCGCGTGTCAGCCAAACCGGATCGGCCTCTTTGACGAGCAGGTCGAGGCGCTCTTCTGCCGCTTCGAGCTTCGGATCGCTCAGCACCATCTTCTCGATTCGATGATCGAGCGCCAAAAGCTCGCGCTGCTGGCCCTCGTTCATGAGCGGGCTACCTCTTGGCGTCTTTGAGCTGCGGCAGCGCGGCGTCTTTGGCCGAAAGGACAGGATCGCTCATCGGCCAATCGATCTTGAGATCAGGATCGTTCCAGATGACTCCGCCTTCGTCCTTGGGATCGTAGAAGTCGGTACATTTGTAATAGACCTCGGCGGTTTCGCTGGTGACGGCGAATCCGTGCGCGAAGCCCGCGGGCACGTAGAGCTGCTGCTTCGTCTCTGCGTTCAGCGTCATGCCGAACCACTTGCCGTAGGTCGGGGAGCCGAGGCGGATGTCTACGGCGACGTCGTAGATCGAGCCCGCCACCACCCAGACCAACTTCGCTTGCGGCCGCTTCACTTGGTAGTGAAGGCCACGGAGGATGTTCTTCGTCGACTTCGAGTGGTTGTCCTGTACGAAGTCGATGTTGAGACCCGCTTCGCGATAACGATCGCGATTGTACGTCTCCAAGAAGAAGCCACGATGATCCCCGAAGACCTTCGGCTCGACGATCAACACGCCTTCGAGCGGAGTTGTGCTGACTTTCATGGGCTGCGCAGCCTAGCATGACGCGCGTTGGCGCGCCGGGTCGTATACGTCTCGTACAACGGGATGGAGGAGCCGCTCGGCCGCAGCCAGGTCCTCCCGTACCTTCGCGGTCTCGCCGCACGCGGTCACTGTTTCGATTTGATCAGCTTCGAGAAACCGGGCGTGAAGCTGCGCTTTCGCGAATCGCTGGAGCCCGGAATTTCCTGGACCGCGCTACGCTATCATGCGCGCCCGAGCGTGCCCGGCACCGCCTTCGACATGATGCAGGGCCTGGCGACCGCCTCGCTGCTCTCGCTCTTCGCGCGCGCCGATTTGGTCCACGTGCGCTCTTACGTCCCGGCGGCGACCGTGCTGCCGCTGATCCGCGCCGCGAACGTCCCGCTCCTCTTCGACATGCGCGGCCTCTGGGCCGACGAAAAACGCGAAGACGGCACGTGGAGCAAACGCCCTCGCCTCTACGCCGCGACGAAACGGATCGAACGCGCGTTGCTGGAGAACGCCAGCATGATCAGCGTGCTCACGCACTCCATGCAGCGTTATTTCCGCGACGAATATCCGCACCGCGAAAAGATCCGCGCACCGATCCACGTCATCCCCACCTGTACCGATCTCGATCGTTTTCGCCTCGACGTGACACCTGATCCAAAGATCAGTGAGCTGCTCCGCGGTCATACCGTCCTGACGTACGTGGGATCGATCGGCGGACGTTATCTCCCCGAAGAAATGGCACGTTTCTATCTCGCGTTTCGGCGGGAGGTCGGCCCCGCGCGTTTCCTCGTTTTGTCGCGCCAGCAGCCCGAGGCGATCGCACGTATCCTGCGCGAAGCCGGCGCACAGAACGAGCTCGTCCACGCGGCGGTTCCGTACGAGCAGGTTCCGCGATACGTGCGGGCCGCACACGCGGGCATCTTTTTCTATCGCCCCACCTTCGGACAACGCGGCTGTGCACCGACAAAGCTCGGCGAATTGTTGGGTGCGGGCGTGCCCTGCGCGGGGAACGATATCGGCGACGTCGCCGAAGTTTTGCAGAGCGGCGATGCCGGCGTGGTCGTGCGCTCGCTCGATGCTGACGGTTTTGCGGTTGCGGCGAAGAAACTGGCCGCGATCGTCAGAAATCCCGGGACACCGGCGACCTGCCGCGCGCTCGCCGAACGTTGGTTCTCACTCGCGGAAGCGGTCGCCGCGTACGATGCGATCTATCGCGGCGACTCGCACGGTGATTCGCAAGGCGACTCCTCATGGCCCAGTCGGCGTTAGTTGCCTCGCGCGGACCGCTGTCGCCGGACGACCATGCGCGCTTCGACGCCGCCTTCGCGAGGCTTTTGCCCGACAACATCACCGCGCGGCCTGCCGAGGTGATCATCGTGGAACCTGATCTTTGGATCAGGTCACCGCAAAACCTCTTCACGGTGGAGGCGTCGATCCGTGTGGTGGCGGATCTCTCGCGGACTTGGTGGTGGGGGCAGACCGAGACTTTGTTCGTGTTGTCGACGTCGCAGCGGTTCATCGTCTCGGTGCTCGGGAGCTTCGAGCCGAACCGCGAGGCGTTTGCTTGGATGATGTCCTCGGGGACACTTGGGCCGGGGCACTCTTGGGACCGCCGCATTGCACCCCTTGCCGCGGGCGCGGCGCTCTCCCTGGAGCGAAACTCTTTTCAGGTCACGATCACCGCCGAACCAAAAGAATTTCGTCCCGAGCCGAAAAGCGACGCGGAACACGAGCGCGCCCTGTCGATGGCCTTGACCGAAGTTTTCGCCGGTACCTCGCAGCTCGATCCCGCGCGCTGGATCGTGCCGCTCTCAGGGGGTTTCGACAGCCGCGCGTTGCTCTTGCTCGCGCCGAACGCCCGCGCCTACCGCACGATCACTTGGGGCACACGCCGCGCGCTCGACGATCCACACACGGACGCCGCCGTGGCACGCGAGCTCGCGCGCTCACTTCAGCTCGAGAACCGCTACTTCGAAACCGATCTTTCGCCCGAGCCGATCGAGAAGATCTTTCACCGCTTCCTCGTCGCCGGAGAGGGCCGCGTCGATCACTTTGCCGGTTACCTCGACGGTTTTGCGGTGTGGAAACATCTGTACGAGTCGAACGTCACCGGGATCATTCGCGGTGATGAAGGGTTCGGATGGGTTCCGGTCGCCTCGATGCTCGACGTGGTCCACGCCGTCGGCTTGTCGGCGATCCGCGATTTCGCGGGAACGAACGACCTGATCGAAGGTACAGCCCAGACGATTCCGAGCTCCCTGGTCCATCGGACAGGTGAGTCCGCCGCAACTTGGCGCGACCGCCTCTATCACCAGTTCCGCATCCCGGTGATCCTCGCCGCGCTCAACGCCTTGAAGTCACCATACGTGGAGGTCGCCGCGCCGCTGCTCGACGCACGCCTGCTCGCGTTGGTGCGCACCCAACCCGATCACCTGCGCACCGGCAAAGTGTTGTTCAAAAAGATCGTTCAAGCGAAGAGCCCGCCCGTGCGTTACGCAACGCGTTCTGCGACCGCCGACCCGCAAGAGGTCCTCGCCTCCGCGCGGATGAGCGTGATGATCGCCGACGAGCTCTCCGCGGCCCGCCCGCTTTTCGGTGATGCGTTGATCTCCCGACTTCTGCCCACAAAAAAGGCGGATCCGTTGGCCGAGCTCAAGGCACGGGCCGTTCGCGTATTGAAGACGCGGATCAAAGAATCGTTGCCGGTATGGATGCGTCGCGCGGCGCGCAACACGGTGGTGAAACACCGGCTCGATCGCAACACGCTCGCATTCCGCGCGTTTCTGATCTCGCGAATGGTGAAGATGCTCGAAGCAGACGCGCGTTATCGCAACGCTTGAATGAGCTCGCGCCCGTCTTCAGGGAGCGCGCGGGAGATGTCACGGATCGCACGTTCGTCGAGCCCGATCTGATACGCGATCGGCATCTCGCGAACCGCGACCGACAACACCTCTTCGGGCTGCGGATCAACTTCGTGCGCCATCGCGTCGGCGACGTACACCAAGGCGGTCATCGGTTTTGGCGCGATACGTTCGACGTTCGCGTGATGTTCGAGGCCCGCGGCGACGACCACTTCGGGCAGCCCCCAACGTTTCATGGCGTGGGCACCGATCTCCGCGTGTACCGCGTCCACCAAAGGACGAAGCCCGCGCGACTCGAAGCAGAGCTGTGACCGCGCTTCAGGCTGAAGCTTGGAGTACGCCTCGAGCGCGACCGAAGCTCCGAGATCGTGGAGGAGGCCCGTCAAAAACGCGAGCTCTGCATCGAGCCCGATCTTCTTGGCGATCGCGCGCGCCGCGACCGCAGTGAAGATCGCGTGGCGCGACAACCAGGCGATGTATTCTTCGAGACCCGGCACACGAACGACGCGTCCGCTCATCGCCATGTGGAGCGCGACCGCACGGATCGCTTGCATGCCGATACGCGACACCGCGCGATCGATCGCCACGATGCGCCACGATCCACCGGACCCGCCGGCTCCATAGGCGACGGAGTTCGCCATGGCGAGGATCTTGGTGGCGAGCGTTGGATCGGTGCGGATCACCGTAGCGATGTTGTCCAAGGTGGCATTCGGATCGTTCGACAAACGCAGGAGCTTTTGGGCGGTCGGTGGAAGCACCGCCACTTCGCCGCTCGCTTCGATGAACGAGGTGATCGATTTCGTGCGCAGCTCGCGCGCCGATTGGGCGAGATGTCCGCCCGCTGCTGTCGCAACCATCGTGGAAGGTTAATCGACAGGCAGCATCGACATTCAACTCACTATTTTTCGTGGCTCAGATCGATTCGAGGCCCTGCTCCTTCGAAGCCATCCTGTACTTTCGGCCACATTCACAGGTGTACGGGTCCTTCAGCTTCTTTCCGCACACACACATCCAGCCGATATGGCGGGCGGGATTGCCGGCGACCATGGAGTACGGCGCCACGTTTTTCGTGACCACCGAGCCGGCGCCGACGAAAGCATGCTCACCGATGGTCGTGCCGCAAACGATCGTCGCGTTGGCTCCGATCGAGGCACCCTTCTTCACCAGCGTCGGATAATACTCTTCGAGCTTCTTCTTGAAGCCGACGCGCGGGTTCATGTCGTTGGTGAAGACCATGTTCGGCCCGAGGAACACTTCGTCTTCGATGGTGACACATTCGAAGATCTGCACGCCGTTTTTGATCGTGACTCTGTTGCCGACGACCGTGCCGCGTTCGAGGAACGCGTACGAACAAACGTTGCAGTCCGCGCCCAGCTTCGCGCCCTTGGTGATGCACGCGAACGCCCAAACACGCGTGCGCGGTCCGATGTCGGACTCTTCGACGTACGCTTTTTCGTGGATGAATGCCGTGGAATCAATCGCCATGGGCGCGTGGTATAACAGCCTCTTCGGGGACGCGGAACAAATAAGGCGGCACCGTCATCAACATTCGCTGCCCCGCACTCTTGTCGAAGCGCCATAGTTTTCCGTCTTCACCCGCAGGGACCGGCACCGAGAAGTAGCCCGGTTTCGTCGAGAATTCGGCCGCGATCCGATCTGATCCATCGAACAGGACGCCGGCGCTCGACGCAAATCCACCGACCACCTTCGTCCCGGGCGGCACGTAAAACCAACCACGCCAACGCCCGTGAAAAGCGACGGCACGTTCCGTCGAAGCGACGATTCCGATTCCCTGTCCTAATGGCCAGGTGGTCTTCGCACCTTTGTTCTTGTCGCGCACCGCGATCACGAAGGTGCCCGCGTTCGGCGCGGTGAGCTCGACGCGCCGAAATTTTCCATCCTGCGGGATCGTCATTTTCGAGCCGCCGATCAGCTCCACTTCCGCGGTCGAATAGGTGCGCCCGGGGCCGAAAAATCCCGACGCAACGTGGAGCACCACCGGCTGCTTCGCATCCACGATCACCGCGCGGAGCTCGAAGTCGCCGCGGGTCGTGATCGGCGCGGCGGTGGAGCTCTTCACCGAGGAGCTCGCGCGTTGCACCAGCTCGTCTTCGAACACCACCGGCTCGAAGCCCGCCAGCGGACGGCCTGCGACGCCTGTTTTGCTCAAGGCGATGATCTCCGCCGCCGTAAATGCCGGAGCAGGCTGCTTCTCGACCTCGACCTGGGTGACCGCGCGATCCTTCTTCGCGAGCTTCTTCACGATGGGTTTCGCGTGCACCATCTGCGTTTTGCGCATGCGGTAGGTATGCGTGAGCAACGCAGCAAACGCCGGCTGGCGCGCATCACCCCGCGACGCTTCGTACACGTGGAAGAGCTCGACGTAACGCGTATACAAAACGAGCGCATCGATCCGCGCGAGCAGACGTGTATCGCGGCCCGCCAGCTTCCGCGCTTCGTCCAGCGCGCGATACATGCGGCCGAGCAGATCGTCCGAGAGCATCGGTTTGTTCGCACCGTCGATCGCCGTATAAAAACGATCGATCGGCGCACGTGCCGGACCAAAGGCGCGCGTCAAAAAATCTTCGCGCAACACCTTCGCGTTCTTCGCATCTCCAACGTTCCACAAAAAGCGCGACGCCAAATAATAGCCCAGCCCGCAGGGACCGAAATTATCGCCGGACTCTGCGGAGAATGATCGCGCTCCCTTCGCGTGAAATCGCGGGATCGACTCGGCGACATAGGCCGTATTCGCCGCGCGCGCACGTCCAGGCAGGTCGCGATCCCACGCGTTCACGCTGAAATATTCGCGCAAGCCGAGCTGCGCACCCTGCGCGCCCCAGCCATCGAGCAAACGATCCGCCGTCCATCCGCCCGGCAAAAACGCGGTCGCCACGCTGACCAACACGTTCGGCTCCGCGCGAAACTTCGGCGGCGGCGCGTGCAGATTGTAAGCGTACATTCCGACCAACCTCGGCTTCACCTGTTTGGCGACCTCACTGGCCAAAAGTACAGCGCGGTCGCTCGGTGAGCCCAGCGCGCGGCACCTCTCGCATTCGCACCAGCCGCCTCCGTCGCTCGGCTCCATGGAGATCGACTCCGCCTCGGGATGTGCGGCGAAATGATCGACCGCGTACTTCACGACGCGGGCCCGCAATTGTGGATTCGAGATGCAGAGCTTCGTCGACTTGCGCTCGCCGTTCATCAAGCCGAACCACTCGGGATGCGCGTCGAATTCGGGACGCAGCTCTTTGACGATCTTTTGGTAGATGTGCCCGCTCGACATCAACAACGAGCCACCGAGCCGATTTTTCTTCGACCAATCGATGAACGTCTCTCGGTTGTAGTCCCAAGGCCCGTGGCCGAACCAAATGCGGCGCGAGAAATAACTCGGCTTCTCTTCGACCTCGACGGCGATCGCCAAACGGTCGAGTCGCGGCACGATCTCCCAGGTTTCTCCGGGAAAAAACTGCCGGTAACCGAAGCGGTAAAGCAGGTCCCAAACAGCGTGAGTCAACGCGAGCGGCGTCGCACCACGAACGCGTAGGCCTTCTGCGTGTGAAGTCAGCGCGTAATTTTCGCGATCGAGCGCGACTGTCGTGGGCACGAGCGAGAGCGAGATCCCGCGCGAACCATCCCCGCGCTCCACGGAAAAACGTGCGCCGCTGATCCGTTCGAGCTGCTGAGCGAGGTCTCGAGCGACCGCTTCGACTTCGACGGGTGCGTCCGGCGCGACGACGACCGGCATTCTCGCGTGCGATTGCTCGGCGAGAACGACGGTCGTCGCTGCGATCAGGAGAGGAAGAAACAAGAAACCTACGGCGCTTGGAAGCAGTCGATGCGTCCGCCGAAGTTCACGCCGCCGCGGAACGAGCCCACGCAGACATCCGCGCGGCCGTCACCGGTGACGTCGACCATCGACGTTCCGAACGGATGAGCACCAAGCGAGTTGTCTGCTCCGCCGCCATAGACATGAAGCACGTCGCCGCCGATCGCATTCAAGAACAGATCGCCGTTCAACGTTCCACCGCCGAGCACCACGAACATCTCGCCCGCGTTCGGGGAGGCGTTCGTCGGGCCGTCGGCCTGTGATGCGCCGATCGCGATGTCGTCGAATCCGTCACCGTTGTAGTTGCCGACCGCGAGCGAGGAGCCGGTGTTGTCGCCGAGCTCGACGCCCCAGATCCGCGCGTTCGGCAGATCGCCCGAGCCGAGATCGAAGGAGCCACCATCGAGCGGACCTGTCCAAACGTCCACTCCGCCAACCTGGTCGCTGGCGATGTTGTTGAGTTGGCGGATGCCGACGATCAGATCCGGGCGAGCATCGCCGTTCACGTTACCGATCGCCAAAGTGGTGCCGAGGTCGTCGTTCGCTTGTTCACCAATGATCTGCACGTCGAACTGCGCGGCCAAGTTGCGCGTACCCGCGATCGCACCGCGGATGATCCACACCGAGCCTGCGCTCGCACGTCCCGCGACCGAACGATTCTGGCTGGAGACCGCGAGATCGAGCGCGTTCGATCCGAACACGTCGCCGATGACGCCGATGTTTCCGAAGAATTCGCCCGCGGTCGGTCCGAGAATTCGAGCGTTCACGAAGAAGGTCGACAGATCGATCGTCGTTCCGGAAGCGAGCGTGCCTCCTCCGTAGATGATGTGCACCGCGCCGGCATCCGTGCCGTTCGCGTTGTCATCGCCGGGGATGCCGATCACCAAATCGTCCGTCGCGCTTCCGCCGACGTTGCCGACCGCGAGGATACGCGAGCGCGCCAAAGCCGAAGGACCGATGATCGTCGCGCCGAGCACTCCCGGAGGCGGCGTGCGCAGATCGATGGTGCCCGTAAAGCCAGCTGTACCTCCGACCAGGACGTAGATTTCGCCGCAGTCGGTCCGCGTGTTCAGGTCGCCGTCTGCGTCCGGTGCGGAGAGGATCAGATCGTTGACGCCGTCGCCGGTCACATCGCCGACCGTAATCCGGCCCGACGCGCCGCCGCCCAAGTGATCCGCGGTGTCGACACCGAGGATGTTGACCACAGCATCCGCAGGAACGACCGAGTCCACGCCCGCGAAGAAGCCGTCGCCGTCATAGATCGAAACGCGGCCTGCCGTGGAGCGCGCGGGAATCGTGCCGACGTCCGCGTTCTCTCCGACGATCACATCCGGCGTTGCGCTGCCGATGATGTTCGCGATGACCACGTTGCCGAGCTGGCGGTTCACGAAGGAACCGATCAACTGGCGATCCGAATTGTCGACGGTCAGATCGACGACGCGGCCCGGCGGCGGATTTTCGAGCTGACAGGTGGAGCTGCAGCCGTCGCCGTTCATGGTGTTGCTGTCGTCGCATTGTTCGCCGACGTTGATCACGCCGTTGCCGCACAAAGTCTCCACGATACACGCGGAGCTGCAGCCGTCGCCGTTGGTGAGGTTGTCGTCGTCGCAGGTCTCGCCCGCGTCGATGTCGCCGTTGCCGCACAAAGTGACGACGACGTTGGTGTTGATACACGCGTCCGCGGGTTGATCATCGAAGAAGCCGATGCCGCCCGTGCGCGCGTCTTTCATCATGCGGCGCAGCGCGTAGGTGCCCGCTGCACCGGGTGCGTCGAGGTTGAAAGTGAAGCTCGCGGTCATGCCGGGCGTGGTCGGCACCGTCAGGTTCACGCACTCCGCGACGCCGAAGGTGTTGTTGTCCATCTCGCAGAGACGAAACGTCGAGTTACCTGGCCAAGGGAGCAGGCCGCTGTTCGCAACCGTGAAGACGAACTGCGTGCGTTCGCCCGCGGTGAGCAACGTCGGAACCGGACCCGCCACGGCGCAGTCGTATTGCCGCGTCTGCTCTTGCACCGTGATCAATTGCGTGAACGGCGTGCCGAAGTTGACCGCCGGCGCGTTCGCGTCGCGCATGCGGTAGGCGAAGTTGTATGTGCCCGCCGCGGCCGGCGCGAGGATCACCAGCGGATGCACCGAGGTCTGGCCCGGCGCGATCGGTGGGTTCACATTCTCGTACGAGGTGCCCGGTCCCGTTCCCCACAAAGTGGACGGCGTGCTGACGCTGTAGAGGCGGTGCAACGTCGTGTTCCAGGTGCCGGTCCCCGTGTTGTCCATGGCCACGGTGACCTGAACTTTTTCACCGGGGTCGAGCGTCACCGGTACCGCGGTCTGCGCCAAATTGGGCGCTGCATCGCACGTTCCACCGGGGCACAAGGCGCTCGCGGTGGTGTCGGTGTCGATCTGCGCATCGCTGCCTGGATCGCACGCGGCAAAAAGCATCACCGCCGTTGAAATCCCCATGAATCGAAGCTTGTTCATTACGTTCTTATCCCCTCGCACCTGGTCGTCCGTACAAAGGTGACGCTCGAGCTCCGAATCGTTCACCTTATTTTGACGGGAGCTCAACCGTTGACTGGTCCCGAGCGTCGTGTCAATTCCCGACGTCCGGAGGCGATGCAGTGCAGCACACAGAGACTGATGCCCACAAGGCCCATGCGATCGATCTTCATACACAACAAGCAGCGGACTTCGAGTCGCGTTATGAAGCGTTCGCGCGCGATGCCTACGGCTCGACGTTCACCTATGGCCGAAAAAAGATCGAAGAGCTGATCGAGCGCGAGCTGCTCGGACTGCCCGCAGGGACACGAGCGCTCGACGTCGGCTGCGGTACCGGCTTCAACGTGCAACGCCTCGCAGAACGAGGATTTGCGGTCACCGGGCTCGAGCCCGCCGAGGGAATGCGCGAGCGCGCTCAACGCCTCAATCCCGGATCGACGATCGTCGATGGGGACATCGAGAACATGCCATTTGCGGATGGGTCTTTCGATCTCGCGATGAGCATCGAAGTGATCCGCTACCTGAAAGATCCCACGCGCGGCCTCGCGGAGATCGCCCGCGTTTTGCGCCCCGGCGGCACCGCGATCATCACCGCCGCACCGATGCTTTCATTGAACGGGTACGCGCTGATCAATCAGGTCACCTCGCGCGTCACGATCCCGACGTTCAAGAAGGTTTCGCACTCTTTCCTCACGCAGAGCAGCGCGAAACGAGCCGCGCTCAACGCCGGCTTCTCCTCGGTCGAAGTGCACGGCGCATTTTTGGGTCCGTGGCACGTGCTCGCGCGTTTCTCGAAAAAAGCGCTCGCCGCCGCGCTTCGCGCCTACGAGCCGATCGACGATCTCGTCTCCGATCTCAAACCGGTTCGAAACTTTTCGAACCATTTGATCATCGTCGCCCGCCGCTGATGCAACCCGCGTTCGTCCTCTCGCTCGACACCGAGCTCGTCTGGGGAAGCTTCGATCATACTTCGCCGGCAGCTTTCGAAAAGCGCTACCCCGACGTGCGGGGGACGATCGCTCGTATTCTCGCCGTGCTCGAGGAATATGAGGTCGCCGCAACTTGGGCGGTCGTGGGCCATCTGTTTTTGCGCGAGTGTACGAGAGGCCAGGATGGCCGCGCGCATCCCGAAATGTTGCGGCCACATCACGCATGGTTCGGCGACGACTGGCTCTCGGCCGATCCGTGCACCGATCGCGCGCGTGACCCGCTGTTTTACGGCGACGACGTCGTCGATCGCTTGATCGGCGCCAGCACCAAACAGGACATCGGCTCGCACTCTTTTTCGCACGCGGTCTTCGGCGAAGAGGGTTGTACGCGCGACGTCGCAGAGTCTGAGCTCCGCGCGTGTATCGCGCTCGCCGAAACAAAAGGGGTGAAGCTCTCGAGCTTCGTCTTCCCGCGCAACTCCGAGGGCCATCACGACGTGTTGCGCGCGCACGGGATCACCGCGTATCGCGGCGAAGATCCGACTTGGTATCGCAAATTACCCGGTCCGACGAAACAAGCCGCGCACTTCATCGATCAAGCGAGCGCGCTCGCGCCGCCCGTGGTGCAGCCGAGCGAAACTTTGCCGGGCCTGTGGAACATTCCGGGATCGATGCTCCTGATCCATCGGACAGGTGCTCGAAAGTTGATCACGCTCGACGCGCGCCTCGAAAAAGCGAAAGCGGGAATGCGGCGGGCGATCGACGAAGGCGGGATCTTTCACCTCTGGTCGCACCCGTTCAATCTGGCGCCGGATCGTGACGGGATGATCCACACTTTCCGCGCGATTATTGCGGAGGCGGTAGCGCTGCGGGATCGCGGTAGGCTGCGGATCCTGACGATGCAGCAGGTCGCAGCAGAAGCGGCACAGCAGGCTCGGGCCTGATCTCCGGTGCAGTGCGCTCGCGTCGCTTCTTGGCGAAATCACCTCCGGCGAACATCAAGAAGATCAGCGTTGCATGCGCGCGGTGCCGATACGCCGTGCCCGCATTTCCCTCGACCAAACCGTATGCCACGCAGATGATCAGCAACAGCGCGACGGGCAAGGCGACACGCGCCAGCTCATGGCGGATGCTGTAAAACAGCTGCCGCAAGGCGCGGAACAAGAGCCAATACCAAACCATGGTTTCGCCGACCGCCAAGATCTGTCGCCAACTGTCGAGCGACCAAGGAAACGGCGCCAACAAGAACAGCGCCATACCCTTCGGGAGATAGATCAAAGCGCCGCTCGGCGTGGAGATGTCCACATCGGTGCCGAACGATGAGCCGCCGTATGCGAGACCGCGGCGCATGTGATTCGCCATTTCGAGCTGGCTGGTGACGTCGATGTCGGTCGCCGAGATGCCGAACCGCGCAGCCAGCTGGCTGATCGCGAAAAAACAGATCCCGATGGTGATGATCGCGGCGGGGATCTGGCGAATGCGCACGGCGACGTAAGAGATCACCATGGCCATGGCGATCACCGCGACGAGATAACCGCGCACGGTGACCATGGCGCCGATCGTCGCGAAGAAGAGCACGAGATCGCGCGGGTTGAAGCGCTCGCGCAGGTTCATGCCGGTCCACATGGAGACGGCCAACAAGAGGAAGCTCCAGCTCTCGCGAAGGTTGATGCTGGTCCACACGATCAACGACGGGAAAAAGACGATTAAGAGAAACGTCACCTGGCCCGCGTATTTTCCGAAGAGCCGTTCGGAGGTCTTCGCGAAGATGAACGCGGCCAAGAAGCCGACGAGCATGTTCACGAAGCCGAGCAACACGTGCGTCACCTTCTCGACGCCGATCAAATATTCCACCACGCCGTTGAGGTGTTGGTAGAAGGAGCGCGCTTTGTAGGTCGGGCAGATCTCGCTCTTTGGGCGGCCTTCGTTGTGCCAAGTGGCGTCGTAGCTCGGGTCCGCCCAAGATTCGGCGATGAACTTTCCGCAGTAACGAAAAGCCACGGAATCCGGGGCCAACGCGCGATTCAAAGAGGTCAGGTTGAGCACACCGACCGCCATCAAGTGGAGCGCGACGGCGAACAAAAGGTACATGCCGAGCTTCTTCGAGGGCATGCCTGGTTGGGGTGCTTCAGCGAGCTCTTCCCCAGCTTCAGCGTTGCTGTCCTCGCGAACACTGTTAATGAGTACAGGTCGCGGCGCGCGTTCATGCGACCCGAGCATGAAGATGCCGCCGAGGATGACGATCGCCGCGATCACGCCCGCGACGGCCACCGCTGCGAGCTCACCGCCGAAAAATGCGGCCACGACGGCGATGACCACCGCAGCCCAACTTCCGATGAGGAACACCGTCTTCGTCATCTTTAGAACCTGAAGTAGATGTACGTCGTGTGATCGACGACGAAAGCGATCATCACCAACACGCCGCCGGCGAGCGCCACGCCGCGCACCAGCGCAGGGACACGCAACCAACGATCGAGCCAGGTGATGCGTGTTTCTTCGGTGTGCGTGACGCGATCTTCGGCGAGCTGCGAAACGAGAATCGCGGCGATGAGGATGGCGACCAGGGCGAGATCTCGCACCGAGCCGACTCCAAAGAAGCCGAACATGGCGGCGAGCAGATGTTGGGCCGAAGCCCAGCTGGTCGCGCGGAACGGCACCCAAGCGACGACGGTGAAACCGAACGTGATGGCCCAGCCGATCGGCGCGACACGGAACAACGCCGGGAAAAGTTTGTGAATGACCAGCAAGGCTCCGTGAAGAAAGCCCCACAGGATGAACATCGCCGATGCGCCGTGCCACAAGCCCCCGAGCACCATGGTGATCATCAAGTTGAGCAAGGTGCGCGCTTCACCTTTGCGGCTGCCGCCGAGCGGAATGTACAAATAGTCGCGAAGCCACGCGGAGAGCGTGATGTGCCAGCGACGCCAAAACTCGGACGGATCGCGCGCCAGGTACGGCTGATCGAAGTTGCGGTCGAGGCGATAACCGAACAACAAACCGAGGCCGACGGCGATGTCCGAGTAGCCGGAGAAGTCGCCGTAGATCTGGATCGCGTATCGGAGCGCGAGCGACCACGCGGCGGCTGCGCTCTTGATGTCCGCGTAATTTTCGAAGCCGCGATCGACGCCGGATGCGAAGTTGTCGGCGAGGATCTTTTTCGCGAGGCCCCACGCGATCCACAAGCCACCGAGCGCGACGCTCTCCGCCACGAAGTCCTTTCGCCCGTAAAATTGCGGCAAAAACTTCGCGGGCCGCATGATCGGGCCGGCTTGGTGATGCGGGAAGAAGAGGATGTAGAGCAGCGTGCGGAGGAAACTCTTCTCGCGCTCGAGCTGTCCGCGGTACAGATCGACCTGATAGGCGATCATCTGGAAGATGTAGAAAGAGATGCCGAGCGGAATCACCAGCGACGGCTCGCCCGCGCCGGTGCCGAAGAGATCGTTCGCCCACAAGACGAACATCGCGCGATATTTGAAGTAGCCGAGGATGCTCAAATTCGCGGTGACGATCGCCGCCAGCGCGACGCGCGATCTCTGCTCCACCCACCGCGCGACGAGGTGATTGATACCGATCGCGCCGACCAACACCGCCGTATCGACGATGCCGGCGTAGTAATAAAACACCAGGCTCGACGCGAGCAGCACGAAGTGTTGCCAGCGCGCGCCTCCCAAGTAGTAGAGGCCGAAGGTCAGGAGGCACAGGAGCAAAAATGCCGGCGAATGAAACGGCATCAGGGCACCTGTCCTTTAGTACAGGCATCGCTTTGGCCGGACAACGCAACCGCGAGCGTTCTTGCGAAATCCGCGCGTTGTTCTCCGGCTTGCATGTGGTCCGAGTCGTAGAACGCTTCGTCGGGAACGGCGGCTCGGCAGTCGAGCAGAGCTCCGCCGAGCTTTTCGATCGCGCGCGAAGTGAAGCCCCAGCCTTCGAGATCTTTTTCACCGACCGCGCGCAGCGTAGAGTGCACCGGCATCAAGACGTAGGTGACGGCGATGCCGTGTTCTTTCCACTTCGCGGCGAGCGTCTCCAAGGCCGCATAACGCACACCGAGCGCCGGAGGTGCCGTGGTCCAAGAAGCCCATTTTTCCGCGGCGTCTTCGAAGTTTTCTTTCTTCTGCTTCACCGCGACGGACCCAAACGCATCTTCGACACCGACGCGCGGACCGAAGTCGCGCACGTCTGCCAGCGCACTTCCGACGAGCAGCTCTTTCAACGAAGGTTTGATCAGATAACGCCGGCGATACGTAGCCCACGCGGTCGACAACACGGCCGGGCCTGCGCCGATCAACGTGTAACGTTCCTCGAAACGCATCGCTTCGATTTCGTGCGGCTCCGCTTGCCAGCCGTCGCTGAGCAACATCGGCGACAGCGTGAAGACCACACGTTTCGGCTCCCAAGAAACGTCTTCGAGCATCGAACGCACGATGATCGGCGAGCCCGAAGTGATCGATGCATTCAACGCCGACAACCCGCTCTTCGCCGAAAACGCGACGACGTCGATGCCGCGGTGCCCGGTCGAATCACCGACGAACAACACGTCGGGCGCGCTCTGTTTCGCGAGCCAGGCCGCTTTGCGCAGGGTGATGTTTTGAATCGAACGAACAGGGAGCGCATCGGGCGGCAACAGCCGCACCAGAGCTTCGACGATCAAGATCGTGCCGAGAAAACCAACGAGCACGAGCGATCGCCGCGTGTCTCTCACGACGCGCCCTCCGCAGCGCGCACCAACACCTCGCGCAAGCGCGGCGTCTCCGTCTTCAACGAAGGACCGCTCTCGAACGTGGCGCGTGCGTGCTCGGACATCTGTTTGCGCAGCGCAGGATCGCCGAGCAAAAGGTCGAGCTTCTCGTGCCAGTCATCGGTGCTGAACGCGAAGAGACCTTCTCGCCCGTCCTTCATCAGCTCCGTCACGCCACCCAGAGGTGTGGAGACCTGCGGAACGCCGCACGCCATGTAGATCAGCGGCTTGAAGCCCGGCTTTCCGCGCGACCATTGATCGTCGAACAGCGGGC